>Ga0307995_1000187_pt1 | contig 43905 bp, 42 predicted proteins | sample EllFjometagen262_FD_203132 | JGI IMG/M metagenome (GOLD analysis project Ga0307995, IMG submission 203132) | Marine microbial communities from Ellis Fjord, Antarctic Ocean - #262 | ecosystem: Environmental > Aquatic > Marine > Unclassified | place: Southern Ocean | collected 2014-11-02 | reverse complement strand
AATTATTAGTTTTAAATTTTCTTTATTATTACCGATAGTAACTCTTAGAGAATTTTTTATTGAATATACATCCATTTGTCTTAATAAAATACCTGCTTTAGCTAAAGCATAAAAAACTTGTTTTGAAGTTTTTTTGACTCTGTCAAAATTAATCAGTGAAAAGTTTGCACTAGTCCTGTTTGTGTGAATATTTAACTGTTTAAAGACTTCGTAAAAAACTTTAGACCATTTTTTCACGTGCTGTATTTCTTTGTTTAGCCAGAGTGTATCTTTTATTGCAACTACAGCTGCAAATAATGCTGGACGGCTAGCATTGAAAGGAGGTTTTATTTTATATAATGAATCAACTATATTTTTTGACCCGTAACCCCAACCCACTCTTAGTCCTGCTAAACCGTATATTTTTGAAAACGTTCTTGTGACAACAACATTCTTGAATTTAGAAAATAGTTTTAGTCCACATTCATAATCTTTTGAATTCATGTATTCAAAGTATGCGTCATCAACAACTAATAAAATATCGCTTCTTAATTTTTTTCTTAATCGCAACATTTCTTTTTTACTAATATGTGTACCTGTTGGATTATTAGGATTTGCAATAAAAACAATTTTGGTTTTTCTAGTGACAGATAAAAGTATGTTATCTACTGAAGTGTTAAATTTATTTTCTAAAGCATAAACTACTTTTGCAGAATTGAGTTTGCTGTAGATTCTGTAAATAATGAAACTATATTGAGTTACTATAACTTCATCATTTTTATTGAGAAATGCTTTGCAAATCAGTTCGAAGACTTGGTCTGAGCCATTGCCTAAAATTATTCTCTTTTGGTCTAGTTTAAATTTTTTAGCTATAGTCTTTCTTAAAAAAGTTCCATCTGAATCCGGGTATCTTTTAAGATCTCTTGAAACTTTAATATATTCTTTTACTACTTTTGGACTTGGCCCTAATGCAGATTCATTCGCTGATAATTTTATTTTAGCAAATTTTTGCTTAAATAAGCTCAGTCCAGCAACATATTTTTCGACGTTAAGAATTTTAGCTTTTGGTAATTTCATAATTTATTTAAGTCTTACCTAAAAAGCTTTACTATTTCTATGTTCATTTTAGTTTCTTATAAAATTGACAATTTTCTACCTGTTTAGTACAAGTTTATAGCGCTGATTTAACCGAATTGCGGGCGCATAATAAATTTCGCTAAATAGGGTCCTGCCCATTTTAGTTAAGTTTTTTTTATATGAACTATAAAACAGAAAATATAAAACAAATAACTGTAGCAAAACCACTTAAACTAGATTGCGGTCAAACTATAAAAGAATTTCCTATAGCTTATGAGACTTACGGTAAGCTTAATAAAGAAAAAAATAATGCAATTTTAATTTTTCATGCTCTCACAGGTGATCAATTTGTTACTGGAACTAATCCTGTGACTAATAAAGAAGGTTGGTGGAATACAGCTGTAGGCCCAGGAAAAGCTGTTGACACAGAGAAATATTTTATTATTTGCGCAAATGTTTTAGGTGGCTGCATGGGTTCATTTGGACCTAAAAATATTAATGTCTTGAATGGTGAACCATATGGATTAAAATTTCCAGTGATTACAATAAGAGACATGATTAAAGCACAAGAATCTCTATTGGAACACTTTGAGATAAAAAAACTATTAAGTGTTTTAGGAGGCTCTATGGGAGGAATGCAACTTTTACAGTTTTGTGCTTTATATCCTGATAAAACTTTTTCAGCAGTACCTATTGCATCAACTGCGAGTCATAATGCTCAGCAAATTGCTTTGAATGAATTAGCTAGACAGGCAATAATGTCTGACCCGTTATGGAATAAAGGGAACTACTACAAAGATAAAAAAATTCCCAAAAATGGCTTAGCTGTAGCAAGAATGGCTGCTCACATTACTTATATGTCAGATAAAGGTTTACAAGAAAGATTTGGAAGAAAACTACAAGAAAAAAAAGATTATGAATTTACATTTGATGCTGACTTTCAAATAGAAAGTTATTTAAGGCACCAAGGCAATGTCTTTGTTGATAGATTCGATGCAAATTCCTATTTGTATATATCAAGAGCTATGGATTATTTTGACTTATCAAAGCAGTTCAAGAATGGGTTGGCTGAAGCATTTCAAAATCATAAAACAAGATTTTTGATTATATCCTTTTCTTCAGATTGGCTCTACCCTACAAAAAATAGTAAGGACATTGTCATTGCTTTAAATGCATCTGGCACTAACGTTGCTTTTGCTGAAATAAAAACAGATAAAGGTCATGACTCTTTTTTAGTCAATGAGCCAGAATTCTTAGAAACTCTTAAAGGCTTTTTGGATTCTAATTTTGAAATATTTAAAAATGAAAAATGAATTTAAAATAATTATAAATTTACTTCCTATTCAGTCTAGAATATTAGATGTTGGTTGTGGTGATGGGACATTAATCGAAGCTCTTATTAAACAAAAAAATATTGATGCAAGAGGCATTGAGCTTGAAGAAAATAAAGTTAAACAATGTATATCTAAAGGTTTGTCTGTAATTCAAGGAAACGCTGAAACAGAACTTCGTCAATTCCCCAACAAAGCTTTTGACTTTGTTGTCTTAAGTCAAACACTTCAAGCATTTTACCAGCCAGAAAATGTTTTGAATGAATTGTTGAGAATAGGAAAAAAAGTAATAATTTCAATACCTAATTTTGGCTATTGGCAGGTTAGAACTAGTTTATTATTATTCGGTAAAATGCCTGTCACAAAATCTCTTCCAGATTATTGGTACAATACTCCTAACTTGCATATGTGTTCTATAAAAGATTTTTATCAGTTTTGTGATAAAAAAAAAATTAAGATGGATAGAATTATTGGTATTAATAATGAAAAAATATCTTCTATAAACCGAATTAATTTAGAAATAAAAAATCTCTTGTCTGAAGTTGGTATGTTTTTAATTAGTTAAATGTTGAACATAGATATCATACCCTGCCTTCAGGATAATTATAGTTTTGTAGTTCAAGACACAGAAACAAATACTATTGCTGTAGTCGATCCCTCAGAGTTTAAACCTATTGATAATTTTATCGATAAAACATTTAAAAAAATTGATTATATTTTTAATACCCATCATCATTTTGATCATACCGGCGGAAATTTAGATTTACAAAAAAAATATAAGTCTAAAATTATCGGTTTTAAAAAAGATGAAAAAAGAATTCCAGGTATAGATATAAAACTATCTGATAATGAAAATTTTAAATTAGGAAATATAGATTTTAAAATTTTTTTTATACCAGGCCATACTAGTGGTCATATTTGTTTCTATGCTAAGAATGAAAAAGTTATTTTTACTGGTGATACATTGTTTTCTCTAGGTTGTGGAAGGGTGTTCGAGGGGACATATCTAGAAATGCTTAAATCTCTTAATCTTATAAAAAAATTACCAATAGATACTCGAATTTATTGTGGACATGAATACACTAAAAAAAATTTAGATTTCTGTATTAAATATGAAATTAATAATGGTAGCCTGAAAGAAAAGAAAAAATGGATTACATCTAGATTAAATCAAAAAAAACCAACAATACCTGTAACTATCAAAGAAGAGCTAGATACAAATATTTTCTTACGTTGTAACACTTCCTCTGTGAAGAAATCTCTAAGCATGGAGAATTCGTCAGAAGTAGAAATTTTCAAAAAACTTCGTGAATTAAAGGATAGTTTTTAAGCTCTATCACCTTGACTTGAGATTCTTTCAAGTTATATTGCTTTAATTTTAAAGAAAGAATAATTATGTCATTTGCAATATTTGAAACAGGTGGAAAACAATACAAAGCTTCTGCTAGCAAAATTATAGAAATTGAAAAATTAGATATTGAAATTGGTAAAACAGTTCAATTTAAAAATGTTCTATTGTTAAATGATAGTAAAACTACTGAAATTGGAAATCCAAATGTAGCAGGCGCAATTGTCGAAGCTAAATTATTAGATAATGTTAAAGATAGAACTGTTTTAATCTTCCACAAAAGAAGAAGAAAGCATTCAAGAAAGATGAATGGGCACAGACAAAAACATTCAAAAATACAAATTACAAAAATACTTTCTAAAGACGGTAAAGTTATAGCTGAAGCAAAACCAATTGAACTGAAAGAGAAAAAAGTTATAGAGACTAAAAAAACAAAGAAACAAAAAAAAGAAATTACAAAAAAAAATTTAAAGAAATAGGAAAATAAATGGCAACAAAAAAAGCTGGTGGATCATCGCGTAACGGCCGAGATAGTGCGGGTAGAAGACTTGGTGTTAAAAAATATGGCGATCAAGTAGTTATACCAGGAAATATTATAGTTAGACAGAGGGGTACACGTATTCATCCTGGTGAAAATGTTGGCATGGGTACAGACCACACTTTGTTTTCTTTGATAAAAGGTAAAGTTAAATTTAAAAAATCAAAATTAAACAGAACATTTGTTTCTGTTATCCCTAATTAAGCATATAAATAACCTTAGTTATTTTTTTTAAAAATCTACAATGAAATTTTTAGATCAGGCAAAAATCTATATTAAAGCTGGTAATGGTGGCTCGGGTTCTGCCAGTTTTAGAAGAGAGAAATTTATCGAGTATGGTGGACCTGACGGCGGAGATGGTGGAGATGGTGGTTCTGTTATTTTTGAAGCAGAAAGAAATTTAAACACACTGATTGATTTTAGATATGCTCAGCATTTTAGAGCGGAAGGTGGACATATAGGAACTAAAAGAAAAAGAACAGGAGCAGCAGGAAAGGATCTAATAATTAAAATTCCAGTTGGCACTCAAATTTATGAAGAGGATAGCAACACTTTGATTTATGATTTCACAAAAAATAAAGAAAGATACTTGGTGGCTTCAGGTGGAAAACATGGCCTTGGCAATGTTAGATTTAAAAGCTCAACAAACAGATCACCAACAAAGAAAACAAATGGTAAGTTAGGTGAAGAATTTTGGGTTTGGTTACAATTAAAAGTTATTGCAGACATAGGTATTATTGGCAAACCAAATGCGGGCAAGTCAAGTCTGCTGGCAGCCATAACGAAAGCAAGACCTAAAATTGCAAGCTATCCATTTACAACTCTAGACCCTAATTTAGGTGTTTCTTATTATGATGATAAAGAGGTAACTCTAGCAGACATACCGGGTTTAATAGAAGGCGCACATGAAGGTGTTGGACTAGGAGATAAATTTTTACGACACATTGAAAGATGTAAAATATTATTACATTTAATAGATTTATCAGAAGAAAAACTTGATGAAAACTACTTAGACGTGAGAACTGAATTGTCTAAATATGATAAAATTCTAACAAAAAAGAAGGAAATTATTGTATTTAATAAATCTGATTTATTTGAAAAAAAAGAAATTGAAGAAAAATTAAAGCTTTTTAAAAAAAAAATTAAAAAAAAATTTGAGGTAATTTCAGTTATTGCAGATAAAAACTTGATCGATTTAAGAAAGATATTGTTAAAAAATGTATATAAATAAAGCAAAAAAAATTGTAATAAAGTTAGGCTCCTCAACAATAGTTAACAAACTTGGAAAATTTAAAAAAAAATGGGTAACAAGTTTAATTAACGATATCAAAAAATTAAAAAAAAATAAACAAGAAGTAGTGATTGTTTCATCCGGAGCAATTGCCTTGGGACAAAATTATTTAAAAATAAAAAATAAAAAAGTTAAACTAGAAATGAGTCAAGCTGTGGCATCTGTCGGTCAAATTTATTTAATTAATGAATTTCAAAAATTGTTTGAAATGAATAAAATAAAAATAGGACAGATTTTAATTACACCAGATGATACTGAACAAAGAAGAAGAGCCTTAAACGTAAGAAGAACATTTGAAAATCTTTTCAAACTTGGAGCTGTACCGATTGTTAATGAAAATGATACAACAGCTACTTCTGAAATAAAATATGGTGATAATGATAGATTGGCAGCTAGGGTTGCTCAAATTATTGGTGCTGATTTATTAATAAATTTATCTGACGTCGACGGACTCTATGAGTCTATTTCAAATAAGAAAAGTCTAATCAAAAAAGTTGAGACTATTGATAATGACATTCTTGCTTTGGTTGATAAAAAAATTAATACTTATGGATCTGGTGGGATGCTGACTAAGCTTGAAGCCGCTAAAATTTGCATGAATGCAGGTTGTAATATGTTGGTTGCAAATGGAACTAATTTTAATCCCATTGCCCGAATTATAGAAAAAAAATTATTCACATGGTTTGTTCCAAAAATTTCTTACCTAGATGCAAGGAAGAAATGGATAATAAGCTCATTATCGTCAACTGCGAAAATTTATATTGACCAAGGTGCATCAAAGGCACTTAAATTAGGTAAAAGTTTACTTCCAGCTGGTATTACTAAAGTTTCAGGGATTTTTAGAAAAGGAGACAATATATTAATTGTCGATAACAATAATGTTGACGTCGCAAGAGCTTTGTCTTCTTTTACATCTGAAGAAGTTAATAAAATTAAGGGTTTGCAGAGCGATCAGATAGAAAATATCTTAGGCTATGCCAGTAAATCTGAAATAGTTCACAAAAACGATATGGTTATATTATGAAAAAATTAAAACAAATTGGTTTAAATGCTAGGAAAGCTTTTATACATCTCAATAATTTGAATCCAAAAATAATAAATAAGATTCTTAATAACTACGGTCAACTTTTATTAAAACATAAAAAGCAAATTCTTCAAGAAAATTTAAAGGATATAAAATCTTCAACGAGAAAACATTTATTGGACAGGCTTATATTGGATGAAAAAAAAATAGATGGGATAAGGAATTCTATAAATGAAATAATTAAATTTAAAAATCCACTTAATAAAAATTTGGAAGAATGGAAGACACCCGCTGGCCTAAAAATAAAAAAAGTTACAACTCCAATAGGGGTGATAGGTATAATTTATGAAAGCAGACCGAATGTGACAGCCGATGTATCTGCATTAAGTCTTAAATCTGGTAATTGTGCTATATTAAGAGGTGGCTCTGAAGCTTTTAATTCTAACAAAATATTGGCTAATCTATTTAGAGAAGCTTTAAGTAAAAATAAAATTGATAAAAATTGCGTTCAATTCATTGAAGATAAAAATAGAAGTATTGTAAACTACCTATTATCTAGCATGTCACAGTACATCGATGTGATTGTTCCAAGAGGTGGTAAAGAACTTGTGAAAAAAGTTCAACAGCTGTCTAGAGTTCATGTAATAGGCCATCTTGAAGGCTTATGTCATATTTATGTAGACAAAGATGCCAACATTAAGATGGCTACTAAATTAGTTGCTAATGCTAAAATGAGAAGAACGAGTATATGTGGTGCAGTTGAAACGTTGCTGATTGATTCAAAATCATTACAAAAATATGCTAGACCAATTATAGATAAGCTTACATCTTTGGGGTGTGAAGTTGTTGTAGATAAAAAAATTAATAAAATATTTAAAAATAAATTTAAATTAGCAAGAGAAATAGATTGGAAAACTGAATATCTGGATGCAAAAATTTCAATCAAATCAGTAAATGGAGTACATGAAGCCAAAGAACATATATTAAAATATGGTACGATGCATACTGACAGTATAATTACAAAAAATTCTAAAACTGCACAAATTTTTTTAAAAGGTATAAATAGTGCAATAGCAATGCACAATGTTTCTACGCAATTTGCAGATGGTAGTGAGTTTGGTTTTGGTGGAGAAATTGGAATTTCAACAAGTAAACTACCACCTAGAGGACCGGTAGGAATTAATCAACTAACCTCTTACAAATATATTGTATCAGGAAAAGGAATAATCAGGTCTTAATCGATAATGATTAGATCTATAAAAAAAAAAATTGGTATTTTTGGAGGAAGTTTTGACCCTCCTCATAAAGGTCATTTAACAATATCAAAAATTGCAATAAAAAAATTTTCCTTAGATAAACTTTACTGGTGTATAACTAAACAAAATCCATTTAAAAATAAAACTTTTTTTTCATTATCAAAAAGAATTAAAAAAAGTAAAAGAATAACAACTAAAATAAAAAAAATAAGAGTTAAGTATTTTGAAGATAAGATTAAATCTAAAAGTACGATAGACTTAGTAAAATACTTAAACAAACAAAATAAAAAAACTGAATTTATTTTAATCTTAGGTTCAGATAATCTTATAAACTTTCACAAGTGGAAAAAATGGAAATTATTAGCAAAATTAATAAAAATTGTTGTATTTTCTCGAAAGGACTATGATGTTAAAGCTAGAAAGTCTGCTATAACTAAAAAAGTAAAAAATGTTATATTTATTAAAAATAAACCAATAAATATTTCCTCGACACAAGTTAGGAAAAAGTTATCTTAATTTTTGATAATAATGCTAGATATTAAAAAACAAATTGAAATAATTTTAGATAGCAATAAAGCCAAAAATATTGTGTCTATAAATCTTAAAAAAAAATCTCATATTGCAGATTACATGATTATAGCTTCCGGGACCTCTTCGAGACACTTGCAATCTTTATCAGAAAATTTAGTTTCTGAGTTAAAAAAAATTGGCATAAATAATTGTAGAATTGAAGGAAGAGAGAGCAGAGATTGGAAGCTAGTCGATGCTATAGATGTTATAGTTCATATTTTTAATCCGGAAAAAAGAGAATTTTATGATCTTGAAAAAATGTGGTCAGAACCCATCCCTAAAGAAAAAGTATCAATATGAGAAAAGCATATTTCTTAGCTACATTTTTAGCCACAGGTATTCTTTTAAATACTAATTACCTCCACTCTAAAAATTCAAATGAATTTTATGAAAAAATAGATTTATTTGGTGAAGTATTAGAGACTATAAAAAAAGAATATGTAGATGAAGTTAACCAGGCAGATATCATGGACTCTGCGATTAATGGTCTTTTGCAGTCTTTAGATCCTTATTCAGCGTACATGAGTCCTAAGTCGTTTGAGGGCATGCAAACTGATACTAAAGGTGAATTTGGTGGTCTTGGAATAGAAATAGGAATGGAATCTGGAGTAGTTAAAGTAATTTCTCCAATAGATGGTACACCCGCCTCAAATGCGGGAATAAAAGCAGGTGATTATATAGTTAGAATTAACGGTGAACAAGTGAGAGGCAAATCGTTAACTGAAGCTGTAGAACTTATGCGCGGCCTTATTGGATCAGAAATAAAATTAACCATTAGAAGAAAGGATGAAAAGAAGGCATTAGAATTTAAAATAAAAAGGGCCATTATAGAGGTCAAGTCGGTTGAAGCTAGAATAATTGGCGATAAAAAAGAAATTGGATATTTAAGGTTAAAATCTTTTAATCAAAATAGTGATAAACAATTGATTAAAAATATCAATAATTTTGAGAAAAATAAAAAATTAATCGGATACATTCTAGATTTAAGAAACAACCCAGGTGGATTGTTGACTCAGGCTATAAGTATAAGTGACTTCTTCTTAAATGATGGTGAGATAGTATCGACAAAAGGAAGAAAAATTACTGAGACAAGAAGATTTTTTTCAAAAAAAGGTGACCTTATTAATGGCAAACCGCTGATAGTTATTATTAATACTGGTTCTGCATCAGCAGCAGAAATTGTGTCTGGATCTTTAAAGGATCATAAAAGAGCTATTATCTTAGGAGTACGTACTTATGGGAAAGGATCTGTGCAATCAATTATTCCCCTTAAAAATGGAGGTGGCTTAAGACTAACTATATCAAAATATTATTTACCATCTGGAAAATCGATTTCAGAAGTTGGCGTTTTACCTGATATCTTAGTTGAAGAAGCTGGAAAAGATTTTAAAATTAATACTGATACAGACAATCAATTGAAATATGCAGTTAATTTGCTCAAATCTTAAAAGTGGGTAATAAAATTTTACCACTGAGAACTGGTGTTGGTATAGCTGTTCTCAATGCACAAAATAAAGTTTTTGTTGGCAAAAGAAAAGATAACCCGTTTGATAAATGGCAAATGCCACAAGGAGGTGTTGATTCTAATGAACCTTTATTGCAAGCAATGAAGAGAGAGCTCTTAGAAGAAACTAGTATTAGAAACATAAAGGTTTTAAAAGAATTTGATCAATGGCTTGAGTATGAGCTGCCAGAAAATTTAATTGGAAAAATATGGAAAGGAAGATACAGGGGTCAAAAACAAAAGTGGTTCGTTGTTAAATTTCTGGGAAATGACAATGAAGTTAATATAAACACAAAGTATCCTGAATTTATAGAATGGAAATGGATAGATATAAATCTTTTACCGGATCTAATCGTGCTTTTTAAAAAACATGTTTATGAAAAAGTATTAGTAGAGTTAAAAAAGATTGTTAACTAATTTGTTGTAGGGTCTCTAATTTGTGACTTATAATATATTTTTCTTTGTCTTTAATCTCTAAGTTTTGTAAAAGAACTTTAGACTCATCAATCATTTTTGTTATATTTTCTTTTGTGAGGTTTTCTAATTTAACTGTTGATGAGGTTAAAATTAACAGTTTATTGTTAAAAAACTCTACAGTTCCTTCTTCAACAAAAAATTTTTCAATTTTATTTTCAATTTCAGTTTCTATAAATCCAGGTCTTAAAAATGTAATTAGTGAAATATGATCTTTTAAGATTGTCATTAATCCTTCGTAAGCTGGTATAATTACTTGTTTGACTTCAGTATTTAACAACGTTTGGTCGGGGCTGATTATTTCTAAGTTAAATTTTTCAGACATTATTTCTTCTCATCTTGAGCCATTTTCTCGGCTTTTTCTACTGCTTCTTCAATCCCTCCAACCATATAAAATGCAGATTCTGGTAGATGATCATAGTCTCCTTTACAGATTGCATCAAATCCTTTTATAGTTGACTCTAAATCCACCAATTTTCCAGGTGATCCTGTAAAAACTTCTGCTACAAAAAAAGGTTGTGATAAAAATCTTTGAATTTTTCTTGCTCTTGTAACGGTAATTTTATCCTCTTCTGATAATTCGTCCATACCTAGTATCGCTATAATATCTTGTAAAGATTTATAAGCTTGCAATGTTTGCTGAACTTCTCTTGCTACCCTATAGTGCTCTTCTCCCACTATCCTTGGGTCGAGAATTCTTGAGGTAGAGTCTAGAGGGTCTACAGCCGGATAAATTCCTATTTCAGCTATCTGTCTTGAAAGAACAGTTGTAGCGTCTAAGTGTGCAAATGAAGTAGCTGGTGCTGGATCTGTCAGATCGTCCGCAGGAACATAAATCGCTTGTACAGATGTGATTGACCCTTTGCTAGTTGATGTAATTCTTTCTTGTAAGTTACCCATGTCAGTAGCTAGAGTTGGCTGATATCCTACAGCCGAAGGAATTCTTCCTAATAGGGCTGAAACTTCTGATCCTGCTTGTGTAAATCTAAAAATATTATCAATAAAAAATAGTACGTCTTGACCTTCTTTGTCTCTAAAGTATTCGGCAACTGTTAAACCTGTAAGTGCTACTCTTGCCCTGGCTCCTGGGGGTTCATTCATTTGTCCATAAACTAGTGCAGCTTTAGATCCTTCACCATCAGGTTTAATTACGCCTGACTCAATCATTTCATGATAGAGATCGTTTCCTTCTCTAGTTCTTTCTCCAACTCCAGCAAATACTGAAAACCCGCCGTGAGCTTTTGCTATGTTGTTTATTAGTTCCATAATAGTGACAGTTTTACCAACCCCCGCTCCTCCGAATAAGCCTACTTTTCCACCTTTGGCGTACGGAGCTAAGAGATCAATAACTTTAATCCCTGTAACCAGCATCTCTGTTTCGGTAGATTGTTCGGTAAACTTAGGTGCCTGTCTGTGGATCGGCCATTTTTCTTTGGTTTTAACTGGGCCTTTTTCATCAATCGGTTCACCAATTACGTTAATTATTCTTCCAAGTGTTTCTGGTCCAACGGGCACTAGTATAGGCTCTCCTGTATTAGTAACTATATCACCACGTTTTAAGCCTTCTGTGGAATCCATTGCTATAGTTCTAACACTACCTTCACCTAGATGCTGAGCAACTTCTAACACTAATTTATTTCCCTCATTACTAACTTCAAGTGCAGTATAAATTTCTGGCAAATCACCATCAAATGTTACGTCGATAACTGCACCAATAATTTGAGTTATTTTTCCTGTTTTTTTCATAATTATAAACTTTCCGCTCCTGATATTATTTCAATTAATTCTTTAGTGATCACTGCTTGCCTGCTTCTGTTATAATTTATTGTTAGCTTATTAACTAAATCTCCTGCATTTCTAGTTGCACTGTCCATTGCCGTCATTCGAGAACCTTGTTCACTAGCTGAATTTTCTAAAAAAGCTTTAAAAATTTGTGTTGAAATATTTTTTGGAAGCAAATCTTCAAGAATTTCATCTTCGTCTGGCTCAAATTCATAAAAAATTTCTTCATCTTTTTTTGAATCTTTTTCAATTTTAGTGGGAATTATTTGTTGTGCTTCTGGTATTTGCGTCATAACATTCTTAAAATTATTAAAGAAAATAGTACATTTATCAAACTCATTTTTATCAAATAAATCTAGTATTATTTTTCCAACTTCATTAGCTTCAGTAAACGAAATTCTTTTTTTACTTTTAAAACTTAATTTTTTAATAATATATTTTTTATATTGTCTCTTTAATTGGTCATGTCCTTTTGAGCCTACTATAATAATTTTTAAATTTTTTCTTTCTTTTAATATTTTTTCAAAATATCTTTTAGCTAATCTACATATGTTTGAATTAAAACCACCACACAAGCCTCTGTCGGATGTCATCACTACACATAGGTGGGTCTGATCTTTTCCTGTTCCGACTAATAGTCTTGGTGCATTCTGAGGATCACTTATAGACTCTGTTAGGTTTAAAATTATATTCTGCATTTTTTCACTATACGGTCTTCCTTTTTCAGCACTCTCTTGCGCTTTTCTAAGCTTTGCGGCTGCTACCATTTTCATTGCTTTGGTAATTTTTTGGGTAGACTTGACGCTAACAATCCTTTTTCTTAAATCATCTAAGCTAGGCATTATTTTTTACTTTTTTTATATTCTTCTATTATTTGAATCAATAAATCTTCGGAGTCTTTTTCTAATTTTCCTGTAGTCAAGATTGTGTTTAAAATTTCATTTTTTTCATTTTTAATTTTTTCTAAAATATTTCTTTCAAAGTTTTTGATTTGATTCAATTCTACATCATCTAAATATCCTCTAACACCTGTGAATACAGAAATAACTTGCTCTGCAACAGTTAAAGGTGAGTATTGATTTTGTTTTAAAAGTTCTGTTAGTTTTGAGCCACGATTTAAAAGTTTTTGTGTAGATGCGTCAAGGTCTGAACCAAACTGTGCAAAAGCTGCCATTTCTCTATATTGGGCTAGCTCTAATTTTATTGACCCTGCAACCTTTTTCATTGCCTTAGTTTGTGCTGCAGATCCTACCCTTGAAACTGAAAGCCCAACATTAACAGCTGGCCTGATACCTTGATTAAATAGTTCTGTTTCTAAAAATATTTGACCATCTGTAATAGAAATAACATTTGTAGGAATATAAGCAGAAACGTCACCAGCCTGAGTTTCAATTATAGGTAAAGCAGTTAAAGAACCCCCACCGTTAGCGTCGCTTAGTTTTGCAGCTCTCTCTAATAGTCTGCTGTGTAAATAAAATACATCACCAGGATAGGCTTCTCGTCCAGGAGGTCTTCTTAATAATAAGGACATTTGTCTATAAGCAACAGCCTGTTTTGATAAATCATCATAAACAATTAATGCATGCATTCCATTGTCTCTAAAATACTCTCCAATCGTGCATCCTGTGTAAGGAGCTAAAAATTGAAGAGGAGCAGCGTCAGAAGCTGTCGCTGCAACAACGGTTGTATATTTCATAGCCCCAGCATCTTCCAAAGTTTTAACGATCTGCGCAACTGTGGAACGTTTTTGACCTATAGCCACATAAATACAATAAAGTTTTTTCTTCTCGTCATCAGATTCATTAATTATTTTTTGATTAATAATTGCATCAATAGCTACCGCAGTTTTGCCTGTTTGACGATCACCAATGATTAATTCCCTTTGACCTCTACCAATTGGAATTAAAGTGTCGATTGCTTTTAAACCTGTTTGCATCGGTTCACTTACGGACTGTCTTGGAATTATTCCAGGTGCTTTAACTTCTACTCTTTTTCTTTTTATATTTTCACTTAAATTTTCTTTTCCATCAATTGGATTTCCTAATCCATCTAGGACTCTTCCTAAAAGTTCTTTACCAACAGGTGCATCTACAATTGAGCCAGTTCTTTTTACTGTGCTACCTTCTTTTATTTTTCTATCATCTCCAAAAACTACTATTCCAACATTGTCACTTTCTAAATTAAGTGCCATGCCTTTAGAGCTATCTTCAAATTCTACCATTTCTCCAGCTTGTACATTGTCAAGTCCAAAAACTCTTGCTATTCCATCACCAACAGACAAAACTGTTCCTATTTCTGAAACCTCAGCTTTTTCACCAAAGTTTTTTATTTGTTCTTTTAATATCTTAGTAATTTCTGAAGGATTAATCTGCATATTATAACTCTAACATTGTTTGTTCGTATTTTTTTAATTTATTTTTAATAGAAGTATCGACCATTAGACTCGCTATTTGCATTGTTAAACCACCTATCAAAGTTTCATCAACTTTATAGTTAAGTGCTACAGAGGCACCCATTGCTTGTGAAAGTTCTGTATTTAGGTTTTTAAGTTCTACGTTTGATAAGTTTTTGGAAGAAGTTAAAGAAACTTTTAGTTCTCCTTTTTTTTTTGAAGCTAAAGATAAAAAATTAAGAAAAATAGTATTCAGAAAAAAAATTCTTCTTTTAGAAATTAATATAGATAGAAAATTTTTGATAATTTTTGACAAATTCATTTCAATTGAAATTTTTTTTAACACTTCCATTTGATTTAATTGAGATTGGGTAGGATTTTTAATAAAATTTTTAAAATCTTCATTAGTATTATAAATGGCTAAAAGTTCATTAATCTCTTTTTCTGTGGCTTCTAATTCTGATTTTTCACTGGCAAGCTCGTATAATGCTAAAGCATATCTATTGGCTGTTTCAGAAGAAAAGGACTTATTAGAACTCACTGTAATGCTCCTTGATTAGAAATTTGATTAAGATTGCGTTTCCTACCATACACGCACACATCGATCAAGGTGGTTAGATTGTTTAAGCAAAGTTAATCGGATCAACATCAACCGTAAGTTTTATTTTTTTAGATATATTTAAATTATCAAGAATTTTAGCAACGCTTTTTTGAATTAAACTGCTATTTTTGGATCTTAATAAAAGCCGTGTTCTATACTTCTTTTTAATCTTAAATATAGGAGAGTCTACTGGCCCCAAAATATCAAGTTGACTTATAGTACTTAATTTTTTTTTAATCTCTTGTGCTGCTCTAAAACTATCTTGACTAGAATTAGCTGAAATGATCAGAGCAATAAGTCTTGAATAAGGTGGTAAATTTTTATTTTTTCTAATAATCAATTCGTTGTTTAAAAATTTTTCCGGGTTGTTTTCTAATACATCTTTCAAAGTTTCATCTAGAGGAGTTGCGGTTTGATAAATAATTGTTGATTTACTTGAGAACCGACCAGCCCTTCCGCTTAATTGATTATATAATTGTATATTCTTTTCAGTTGTTCTTAAATCATAACCCATTCCAGAAAAGTCTGCATCTACTACAACGATACAGTTTAGTTTGGGAAAATTAAATCCTTTTGAAATTAATTGTGTTCCTACAAGAATGTCTATCTCGTTTTTTTCTATCTTTTTTAAAATAGATTCTGGTTCATTTTTTTTTGCTAAAAAATCACTTGAAAATATTTTAATATTTTTTTTTGGAAAAATAATTTTTAATTCATCGTATATTTTTTCAACACCTGGACCATACATACGAAAATCACAAAGTTCTGTTTCGACCTTACAATTTTTTTCTTTCTTAACTTTAATTCCACAATGATGACAAATAAGTTTATTTATTGACTTATGGTAAGTTAAATAAATTGAGCAGTTTGGGCATAAATGTTTAAAACCACATTTTTTACAAATTAAAAAAGGAGCATATCCTCTTCTGTTTAAAAAAAATAACACTTGTTCTTTATTTTTTAAATAATCTTGAATCAATTCAATAGTGTCATCTGCTATAAATTGATCCTTATTAAGGTGAGATTTTTCAAGGTTAACTACTTTAGCTTCTGGTAGTGGAAAATTACGATAACGATTTATTAGCCTCGTATGATTATATTTTTTATTTTTTATATTACTAAAAGTTTCTAATGAAGGGACAGCAGAAACTAGATGTATTGGTATATTTTCAAAAGATGCTCTTGATATTGCCATATCACGTGCATGATAAATAATACCTTCATCTTGTTTATACGATGGATCATGTTCTTCATCTAATACGATTAATCCTAGATTTTTAAATGGTAATAACAATGAAGAACGTGCTCCAATTACTAAATTTAGACTCTTGTTAACGACACCTTGCCAAATTTTTCTCTTACTTTTAAGTCCAATTTTTGAGTGCCAAATTGCTGGTAAAAAACCAAAAAACTCCTCAAATCTATCTTTAAATTGATTGGTTAAAAATATTTCAGGCAACAATATAAGTACTTGTTGACCTTTATTTAGAATTTCTTTTATTCTCTCAAAATAAACTATTGTTTTTCCGGATCCTGTTACACCTTGTAACAAAGATACATTAAATGAATTGCCAAATTTCCTAAGGTCGAAAAGACTTTTTTTTTGATCTTTATTTAAGATAAATTTAAGTTTATTTATTTTTATATTTTCTTTGATTTGTTGTTCAATTTTAGATGTATTTTTTTTATCTCCAAGACACATTTTAAGAACCATGCCCTTTGAGACTAAATTGTAGGCAGAAAACCAATTAATGTAGTTAATTAAACTTTTGTTAATTTTAAAATTATCTATCTTTGTATCTATTTTTTTTATCTTAAATTTCTTTGATGAAGGCTGAACTTTATCCCATACAACCCCAACTTCTTGATTTTTACCGAAAGGAACAACGACTAAGTCACCTGGTTCTAGAGATTTTAGGAGACCAGAATCATACGTAAAGGGAAAATTAAATATTTTAGGAATTAAAACAGGTACTTTCATTTTAATAGTCTAATTGATGTTATATCAATTAAAAATGAATTGCTCTTTTATCAACAGCTAGAGCTGCTTCTTTCACCGCTTCTGTGTGAGTAGGGTGGGCATGACATGTTCGAGCTATATCTTCGGCACTGGAGCCGAATTCCATAGCTAAAGCCATTTCGGCTATCATTTCACCAGTATGTGGGCCGATCATGTGGACACCTAAAACTCTGTCTGTTTTTTTATCAGCTAATATTTTTACAAAACCATCTGTTTCGTTATTAACTTTAGCACGCGAATTTGCAAGAAACGGAAATTTACCAACTTTATAATTTATATTTTCTTTTTTAAGTTGTTCTTCCGTTTTTCCAACAACTGCAACTTCTGGTGATGTGTAAACAACACCAGGTATAATATCATAATTAACGTGCCCAGCTTGACCTGCGATAATTTCAGCAACAGCAATTCCTTCTTCTTCGGCTTTATGAGCAAGCATTGGACCTTTAATTACATCCCCAATTGCATAAATATTATTTATCGAAGTTTGTAGCTTTTCATTTACTTCAATCCTCCCTTGCTTATCTTTTTTAATTCCCATTTTTGTTAAATTTAATCCTTCTGTGTAAGGTTTTCTTCCAACTGAAATTAAAACTTTATCAGCTAAAATTTTTTCTTTTTTTGATGTTTCATTGTTTGTGAAAGCAACTTCCACTTGATCACCTTTGTTGCTTACCGAAGTTACTTTTGAGTTTAATTTAAATTTAAATCCTTGTTTTGTTAGAATTTTCATAAATTCTGATGAAATCTCTTTATCCATTCCAGGAGTGATATGGTCTAAATATTCCAGAACGGTTACGTTTGATCCAAGACGTGACCACACAGAACCCATTTCTAATCCAATATACCCACCACCTATTACTATAAAATCTTTAGGCACTTCCTTTAGCGCAAGCGCGCCTGTTGAAGATAAAATATTTTCTTCATCAATTTCCATGCCCGGTAATGATGATGGACCTGAACCTGTGGCAATAACTATATTTTTAGACTTATATGACGTTTTTTTCTCTCCTTCATAAACAACAACATCATTTTTAGAAAACAAAACTCCTTTGCCTTTAATATATGTTACCTTGTTTTTTTTAAATAAAAATTCAATTCCTTTAGTTAAAACTTGAACTGATTTATTTTTATTGGCCATCATCTTATCTAGATTAAGCTTTAAGCCTGTGAATTCTATCCCTTGCGCGTTAAAGTCTTTTTGAGCTTTATGATAAGTCTCAGATAAGTTTAAAAGGCTTTTGGATGGTATACATCCTACGTTAAGACAAGTTCCGCCTAGTGTTCCTCTTGATTCAATACACGCAGTTTTCAAGCCTAATTGAGCTGCACGAATAGCACAAACATATCCACCAGGACCTCCACCAATAATAATTACATCAAAATTATTTTCCATAACTATAAATTTAGAAATAGTCTTCTAGGGTCTTCAAGACACTCTTTTATTATTTTTAAGAAAGAAACTGCTTCTTTTCCGTCAACAATTCTATGATCATATGACAAAGCTAGATACATGATCGGTCTAATAGAGACACTTTTGTTGATTGCTACGGGCCGTTCTATAATATTATGCATGCCTAATACTGCTGACTGAGGTGGGTTTAAGATAGGTGTCGAGAGCATTGAGCCATAAATACCCCCATTTGTAATTGTGAAGGTTCCTCCTTGCAAATCATCAATAACAATTTTTCCATCTCTTGCTTTTTGTCCAAGTAAATTAATATTTTTTTCAATTTCCGCAAAAGACATCTCATCTGTATTTCTGAGAACAGGCACAACTAAACCTCTGTCTGTACCGACAGCTATACTTATATTGTAATAATTTTTATAAACAATTTCATCTCCCTGAATTTCTGCGTTTATAACAGGATAATTTTTAAGTCCAACAACACATGCTTTTACAAAAAAAGACATAAAACCTAATTTAACATCATATTTTTTTTGAAACTCATCCTTGTGCTCGCTTCTCATTGAGATAACTGCACTCATATCTACTTCGTTAAAAGTAGTTAACATAGCTGCGTTTTCTTGAGCCTCTTTAAGTCTTTTAGCTATCGTCATTCTTAATCTTGTCATTTTAATTCTTTCTTCTGGTCCATGTGTAGTTTTTCGTTCCGAAGGTTTTGGCATAGTGCCCATTAAATCTAGAAGATCTTCTTTTAAAATAACTCCATTTTTACCTGAACCTTTGATTTCTGCTAAATTGATTTTTGATTCCGCTGCTATTTTTCTTGCAGATGGAGAAACTAAATTCGCAGTCAAATCTTTAGATATTTTTTCTTCTTCTTCTTCTTGCTCCTCAGTCAGAACTAAAGGCTCTTCTTTTCTAATAACTTTTTCTTTTTTTATAACTTGAGTCTCTTTGACTATTTCTAATTTTTTAGGTGGAGGTGAATATTTTTTCTCATCGTCTGGTATACTCGCTGTAGGATCAGAAGCGGCATTCATCGTTCCTAATAATGCACCTACATTTACGGTTTGTCCTTCTTTAACGGAAATTTTTTCTAAAGTTCCGCTTGCAGGTGCGGGTACCTCTACGTTAACTTTATCTGTTTCTAGTTCAACGATAGCTTCATCAGCGCTAACTTTATCTCCTTCATTTTTTAACCACTTGGCGACTGTAGCTTCCGTTACAGATTCTCCAAGTACAGGTACTAATATATGATCAGACATTAATTAATTTTTCCAACAACCTTTTCTAATATTTCTTTTTGTTGTGCAAGGTGTTTATTGAGATTTCCTGTCGCTGTTGAAGCGGATGGTCTTCTTCCAATGTATTTAACATTTTTTTTCCCATAATTGATAATTTCCAGAGTTCTATCAATATAATTCTTGACTGTATTCCATGCACCCATGTTTTGAGGCTCTTCTTGACACCAATAAAAGTCTGCGATTTCGGCATATCGTTTTAATTCTCTGCCTAATCTTTTTACCGGGAAAGGATAAATTTGTTCTAAACGAATAAAAACAACCTCGTTATTTTTTGTTTTTTCTCTAGCGTCAACTAAATCAAAATAAATCTTTCCTGAACAAATAACTACTTTTTTAATTTGATTGTCTTTTTTAAGTCTAATTAAGTCATATTCATTCGTGTAGGCTCTGTCAGGCAAAACTCTATGAAAAGAAGTATCTTTTGCAAAATCGTTTACACTCGAGACACATTGTTTATGTCTAAGTAAGGACTTTGGGGTCATAATTATTAATGGTTTTCTAAATTCTCTGTGCATCTGTCTTCTTAATGCATGAAAATAATTAGCTGGTGTTGTGCAATTTACTACTTGGATGTTGTCTTGCGCACATAGTTGTAAAAATCTTTCCAGTCTAGCGGAAGAATGTTCCGGGCCTTGACCTTCGTAACCATGAGGTAGCAGCATTACTAAACCACTTGCTCTTCCCCATTTAGCTTCACCTGAAGTTATAAATTGATCAATAATTATTTGTGCTCCATTTGCAAAATCACCAAATTGAGCTTCCCATAAAACCAGTGTTTCTGGTTCTGATAAAGAATATCCGAACTCAAAACCTAATACTGCTAGTTCAGATAAAAGAGTATCTATTACTTCAAATTTTTTTTGATTTTTTGAAATATTATTTAAAGGTATATATCGTTCATGACTATCTTGATTTCTAAGTACGGAGTGTCTCTGACTAAAGGTGCCTCTTCCAGAATCTTGACCTGATAACCTAACAGAGAAACCTTCTTCTAAGAGCGTGCCGAACGCTAAGGACTCTGCTGTCGACCAATCGATTGGAAGATTATTCGTGAACATTTTTTGTTTATTTTCAAATATTTTTTTTAAGGTTTTATGTATTTTGAGATTATCTGGAATAGTTGTAATTTTTTTTCCAATTAAATTTATTCTTTCTTTGCTAACACCGCTAACACCTCTCTTATCTTTTCCAAGTTTTGGCACAAATCTTGACCAAACACCATCGAACCATTTTAATTCTGGTTTATAATTTTTTGATTCAATAAATTCTTTTTCAAGGTATGACTTAAAGTTACTCACTTCTTGATTAACTTTTTCTTCAGAAAAAAGCTTTTCATTTACTAATTTTTCAGAATAGATTTTAAGTGTCGTAGGATGAGACTTTATTTTCTTATACATTAAAGGTTGTGTAAAAGAAGGCTCATCACCTTCGTTATGTCCAAATCTTCTATAGCAAAACATGTCAATTACAATATCTCTGTTAAATTGTTGTCTAAATTCGGTGGCGATTTTTGCACAATGCACAACAGCTTCCGGATCGTCTCCATTAACATGCAAGATAGGAGCTTGAGCGATTTTTGCTACTTCGCTTGGATATGGAGAGGATCTTGCAAACCTTGGCGATGTTGTAAAACCTATCTGATTATTAACAATAATATGAATTGTTCCGCCTATATTATGGCCGGGTAATCCTGACATTGCAAAACATTCTGCAACTATTCCTTGGCCTGCAAATGCTGCGTCTCCATGAATTAATACTGGAATAACTTTTTTTCTTTTTGGGTCGTTATGAAACAATTGTTTTGCTCTTACCTGTCCTAAAACTACGGGATTAACAGCTTCTAAGTGTGAGGGGTTGTCGGTCAAGCTAATATGCACAATATTACCATCGAATTCTCGATTTGATGACGCGCCTAAATGATATTTAACATCTCCTTCAAAATCTCTTTTGGCTGCGATACCACTACCAAAAAATTCATTAAAAATTGCTTTAAATGGTTTACCCATAACATTAGATAAAATATTCAATCTACCTCGGTGCGACATACCAATTTTAATTTCTTTTACTCCTAAATTACCACCTCTTTTTATTATTTGTTCAAGTGCAGGTACTAAAGCCTCTCCGCCGTCTATTCCAAATCTTTTTGTTCCAACAAACTTAACATGTAGATATTTCTCAAAACCTTCTGCTTCAATAATTTTATTTAAAATTGCTTTTTTACCATTCTCTGTAAAAGTAACTTCTTTTTTTGCTCCTTCTATTCGATCTCTAATCCAATTTTTTTCTTCTGGATCCCCCATGTGCATAAATTCATATCCTATATTCCCGGAGTAAGTTTTTTTTAAGATAGTTATTATTTCCGAAAGAGGCGCTTCTTGGAGTCCCAAAACTCCATCTAAAAATATTTTTTTGTTAAAATCATTTTTGGTAAAACCGTATGTTTCAGGTTTTAGCTCTGGATGTTCTTCTCTTGTCATTAGTCCTAGCGGATCAAGGTTCGCAATTAGGTGTCCTCTAATTCTATAAGCCCTAATCAACATTATAGCTCTTATAGAATTTTTGGCTGACTCTTCTATTAAAGGAAGGTTGACAGCTCTATTACCATCTAGCGATTCTTCATTAAATAAGTCTTCTAAGTCTAAGTTATCTTTTTTAATTTTTTTTCTTGGAGACCAGCTTGGGCCCTCCAAGGTTTTAGAAATAATTTCTTCATTCTCTTTAAGACCATCGAAAAATTCTTTCCACCCCGAGGGTAATTTACTTGGGTTTTTTAGATAATCTGAATAATATTCTTCTATAAAAGCAGAGTTGTTACCTGCTAAAAAAGAAGTTTTTTTAAATACATTGTTATCTTGAGATGATGACATTTTAATATATCATAATAACATATTTTTTTTTTTTTTAGCTACTTAGTTTTTCAAGTAGTGTTTTTCCAATATCTGCGGGAGATTTTGAGATTGTTATTCCTGCTGATTTCATTACTTCAATCTTATCTTCTGCCCCACCTTTTCCGCCAGATATGATTGCCCCCGCGTGTCCCATTCTTCTTCCTGGTGGCGCAGTAAGACCTGCAATAAAACCAACCATAGGTTTTTTAATCTTTGATCTTTTTATAAATTCCGCAGCTTCTTCTTCTGCGGAACCACCAATTTCTCCGATAATAATAATGGATCCAGTTTCTTCGTCTTTTAAAAAAAGATCAAGACAATCAATAAAATTAGTTCCATTAACTGGGTCTCCACCAATGCCAATACAAGTAGACTGCCCCATACCATTAGCTGTAGTTTGAGCTACTGCTTCGTACGTTAAAGTTCCCGATCTAGAAACTATACCCACAGAACCTTTTTTATGAATGCTACCTGGCATAATACCAATTTTGCATTCTTCAGGAGTTATTATTCCAGGACAATTCGGTCCAATTAAACGACTACTACATTTACTTAAGATTTGTTTCACTTTGATCATATCGATAATTGGAATTCCTTCAGTTATGCAAACGATGAGTTCTATTTTTGCGTCAATTGCTTCGATTATAGCTGCAGCTGCAAACTTTGGAGGAACATAAATCATTGTCGCACTTGCACCTGTAATTTTTTTTGCTTCTTCAACTGTATCAAAGACAGGCAAGCCAAGATGTTTTTGTCCACCTTTTTTAGGAGTAACTCCACCTAGTAATTGCGTTCCATATTTTAAAGCTTGTTCTGAATGAAAAGTTCCATGTGTGCCTGTAAAACCTTGGCAAATAACTTTTGTATTTTTATTTACTAATACGGACATTTATTTTATTGCCTCAACAATTTTTTTTGCAGCATCATTAAGATCAGTCGCTGATAGAATCTTAAGACCAGATTTATCTAATATTTCTCTTCCTTCTTTAAAATTAGTTCCAGCTAATCTAACTACAAGAGGTACGTTCAGGTTAGTTTCTTTTACAGCATCAAGAACTCCTTGAGCAATTACATCACATCTCATTATTCCACCAAATATATTGATTAATATTCCCTTAACATTTTTGTCTGAAAGAATTAATTTAAAAGCAGCTGATACTTTTTCTTTTGTTGCACCGCCTCCTACATCTAAAAAATTTGCTGGTTCTTCACCATATAATTTTATGATATCCATGGTCGCCATTGCTAGTCCAGCTCCGTTTACCATACATCCGATAGAGCCATTTAGTTTGATATAAGCCAAATCATTTTTGCTTGCCTCAATTTCCGCTGGTTCTTCTTCGTTTAAATCTCGTAATTGAAAAATTTCGGGTCTTCTAAATAGTGCATTATCATCAAAATTCATTTTTGCATCTAAGCATACAATTCTTTCGTCTTTGGTGATTATAAGAGGATTTATTTCTATCAAGCTTGCATCTTTTTCAATTAAAATTTTGTAGAGCGCTTTTATGAGTTTATGTGCAATTAATTTCTGTTCATTATTAAAACCAAATACTTTTATAATTTTTTCTATTTCATCTGTCTCAACATCGTTTTTAAAATCAATTTTGTTTGTAATAATTTTTTCTGGTGTTTCAGAGGCTACCTTTTCAATATCCATCCCACCTTCAGTACTGCTGATAAAAGCAATTTTTGAACTCGCTCTATCAACTAAGCAGGAAAGATAAAGCTCCTTTGATATGTTTGAGGCTTCTTCTATATAAAGTCTTTTAACTTCTTTCCCTTCAGGGCCTGTTTGATGAGTAATTAGATTCATGCCAAACATTGCTTTTGCCTTAACTTTTAATTCCTCAATACTTTTTACTAGCTTCACACCACCACCCTTGCCTCTGCCACCTGCGTGTATTTGAGCTTTTAGAACGAATTCTTTAGAATTTAATTGTTTAATTTTTTCGTCTATTTCGTTTAAGGAAAATATTAATACTCCCTTGGAGACTGGAACTCCATATTGATTTAATATTTTTTTTGCTTGATATTCGTGAATATTCATTATTAATTATTTGACTATACATTTTATACCTTCGTTATTCTATTAATATTTTGAATTTTATAAATCATATGGAAAATAAATTTTATAATAAAAGCTATAATAAATTTTTAATCTTTATATTATTTTTTGTAATTGGTTTAGCCATCTATGATGATTATGGTTTTAACATTGATGAAAAATTTCATAGATCTAATGGTTTTTATTGGTTGAATTATATAGCGGAATTTTTTAATTTAGAACAGTTAGCTCATTTATCAAAAGAAAAATTAATCAATATAAAAGGATTTACATTATCGCCGATAGAACACTTTAACAAATACGCTATTATATTTGACGTCCCAGCGGCAATCATTGAGGTTTTATTTAAATTAGAGTTACCAGTCGATTATTATCAAATGAGACATTTTTTGGTATTTTTTTATTTTTATGTTGGTTTAATTTTTTTTTATAAAATACTATTTAATAGGTTTAAAAAAGATAGCCTAGCCCTAATAGGAGTGGTCTTATTATTTTTAACACCTAGAATATTAGGAGATAGTTTTCAAAATCTTAAAGATATAGTTTTTTTAACTTTTGTTATTATTACTTCGTTTTGGTATTTTAAAACAATAGACAATTTCAATAAAAGAAATATTATTTTGTTCTCGTTGTTTTCTGCTATCAGCATATCAATCAGAATGTTTGCTGTTTTTTTTCCTATTTCTTTTATAATTTTTTGTCTTTTATCTTTGAAAAATGAAAACTATAAAAAAAAAATAAATCATATAGTTTTTCATATTATTACCTGTGTTATTTTTTTGATACTTATTTGGCCTTTATTATGGGAAAATACTTTAGAAAGTTTTCTAAGTTATTTTGAAATTTTAGGACAGTATTTTGGCGCAAAAGTTTTATTTTTAAATAATTATTATAATTCCACCGCTTTACCTTACTCCTATTTGCCGGTTTGGATATTTATTTCAACTCCCATATTGCATCTAATTATATTTTTTTTAGGTTTTTCAATAATGTCAGCAAGATTTTTTGGAAGATTTATCAATATCAAAAGTAATCAAATTTATAATGATTTTTGGAGGGGTACAAATGAAAAAAAGGATTTTTTTATTTTATTTAATTTTATTGCAATTTTTCTTGGTATTATTTTTTTAAATATAAAATTATATAATAGCTGGAGAATAGCTTACTTTTTATATTTTTTTATAATTTATATTGGTATTTTTTATATAAATATAATCTTAATAAAATTAAAAAATATAAATTTATCATATAATTTTATTTTAAAATTTATATTTTTTTTGTTTATTCTACTAACTGCCATAAGAATTATAATCTATCACCCTTACCAGTCATTATATTTTAATATGTTAACTCCAAATAAAATAAAAAATAGTGTTGAGGTCGATTACACCGGACTTTCAGCCATACGTTTCTTAAATGATATTGTTGTGGAAAATCCCAATAAAAGCGTTGTAAAAATTGGCGTAGCCTCTTGGTATCCCCTCTCAAGAATGATTGAATTACTTGATAGTAAAGATATCTCAAAAATTGAGATAGTAAGTAATAAAAAAAATTCCTCTTCTGATTATATTTATACTATCGGAATCTCAGAGGTTGATAAGAACCTCTACAAAAAATATGAAATACCTATTAATTTTACAAAACATAAAGAACTTGTTATTGATGGAGCAATTATTTATGAAGTATACAAAAAAAAATAATGAAATTATTTATTTATAAAATATTTACAGCGTTTATTTTATTTTTTATCCTATATAAATTAACCATTGGTCATACAATTAGACTTGTGGAAGAAAAAATCACTAATTTAAATTCAAAAGAAAATGTTGAATATATTAAAGATAAGATAAGAGAAGAAATAAAAAATGGAACTAAAAAAGAGACATTGATTAGCTCTGAAGATGCAAAACTTCTTAATAACTTTTTAATTAAAATACAATCAGAATTAAAAAAACTTAATAATAAATAATTTGTCTGAAAATATTATAATAATACCTATCTACAATGACTGGAAATCTCTTAATAAATTATTAGTACAAATTAACCAAAGCATAAATAGCTCCGATATATATAAAGTATTAATAATAAATGACTGTTCCACCCAAGAAATTTACATACAAAATCAATTTTTAGATAAAATTAAGGAAATAAAAATTTTATCACTTAAAAACAATTTGGGTAGTCAGAAGTCTATAAGTATTGGTTTAGATTACCTAAAGAAAATAAATGATAACTTTTATATTACTATAATGGATGGGGATGGAGAGGATAATCCATCGGAAATAAAACAAATGTTTGAAGAGGCAAAAATTAATCAGAATTGTATCGTAACTTCTCATAGAAAAGAAAGAAATGAAAATTTTATTACTAAGACTTCTTACAAACTACACTTAATTTTAAGTTTTTTTTTGACAGGGCACTGGATCTCTTTTGGAAATTTTAGCTGTTTTAACTCTAACAATTTAGAAAAATTAAATTTAAACGATGTTTGGTATGCTTATTCTTCAGCTGTTCTTAAAAATTCTAAAATAAAAAAATTATATGCATCTAGACAAAAAAGATATTTTGAAAGTTCTAAAGTTAATTTTTTGAAATTAGTAGAACACTCTCTTAGAATAAATTCAGTTTTTTACAGAAGAGTACTTGTTAGTTCTTTCTTTTTTACTTTTTTTGTTTGGTTATTTAACACTCAATTCAGTTTTTTATTATATATATTAATTTTTCTTTTAAATTTACTGATTATATTGGTTAAGATAAAAAATTACAAAAAACCTTCAGTAAATCTAAACTCACATATAAAAGAAATAAAAATAGTCTAATTACATTTAATATAAAAAAAATTAAAGTTGCATATGTGTTGTTTATTATTAATTTTTATAATTAAATATTGATATATATTTTTTTATAGGTAATTTCAGATTTTACAATTTTTTTGCAAGAACAGTTTGTAGTTTTAAAAATCTTATTCTTTTTCCAATACTTTTAAAATTTAATTTTTTTTTGTAAAAATTATTAGATCTCTCATTGTCAGTTTCACAAGTAATATATTTGCTTTTATGTATTGAAGACTTAAATATGTATTTAAGAAATTTTTTACCCAGCCCCCTTGATTGGTAGTTTCTTTTGATTGCTAAGAGATTCAAATTAAGAGATTCTGAGATAACTTTTTTGTTTTTACCTGAGATTAATATCTTGTCAAAATTTAACTTTGATATGACAATATTAAACAAAACTAAGAAATTTAAATTTAAAAATAAGTCGATAAAAAAATCCTTTTTAAATTTTGCAAAATTTTTTAATAAATATTCTGGGTTACACGCTAAAATAGCATATCCAATAATATTTTTTTGAGTTACTATAAAAAGTTCTAAATCTTTTGTTTTTACTGCCTCATGTAAATATTTTACTATATTTTTTTTTGATAACTTAGCTAAAATTGAACTTTTATTTTCTGTCCTTAAAATAAAAATAATATCATTTAATTCTTTTAAATTAAGTTTTTTGTATATTTTTCTAAATTTAGTTTTCATTTATTAAATAGTCACATTTATTCAGCTTAATTTTTTTTGTATAGATACTTAAATGTTTTAAATCATAACAATTTTTAGGTAAATAATTGAACACAAAATGATTTAATTCATCTGTAGTAATATCAAGACTCGTGAAAAAAATATAAATATTTTCTATTTTATTCTTAATAATATTTTTTTTAAAAAATTTATAATAAATTTCAAATTTACTATCATTAGGCATTGGGTAAGAAATATTATCATATGTTCTACTTGGTGAATGAAGGCTTTCTTTCAATAAAGCTGAGAAAAAAGAATATTCTGTAATTAAAATTTTCTTACTAGAATCTTTTTGAATTAACAAATAAAAATCTTCAATAATTTTCAACTCTTCAGTTGGATTTTTATAATTAGGTGTAATCCATTTTAAACCATGAAAAAAGTCTCTTTCAAAATCAACTCTTAGAGCATTGCTAATATTTGTGGAGGATAATTCGTGAAATTTTCTTTGTTCATTAAATCTTAAATGGTATTTAAATGTTATTAATAAACACAGCATGACGATGAAATAGTCTAAATATTTTTTTTTTTTTATTTTTATATCTCGTAAAAAATATAAAAGAAAAGAACTTAAAATGGGTATAAGACTAAAAATAAAAATCTGATTTTTAGTTAAAATTTGATGGTAAATAAATGATACTGAAAAAATAAATATTATTACAGAATAACTAAATTCTTTCGTTTTTATAAAATTTCCCCTTAATAATTTTTTAAAAATAATAAGCAAAATTGGTAATAAAAATAAATAAATATATTTATAATCAAATAAAATATTTTTGAAACTGTATACATAATTTGTTTGTCTCTGTTCGGCTATTTTGATGGGGAATATAAACAATTGAAAGAATAAATCTGTAAAATTTGTTTTTGTTAAAAACAAATATAACATCAAAATTCCGATAAAAAATATTGATGCAAAAAATGATAAAATTAATGGATTTAGACTTTTTATTTGATAGCTATAAAAAAACATAAATAAACCAGTTGATATAATAAAGTACCCAGCTGGAACCTGCTTGCTAAAAAAAGCTAGCCCAAGAATTATAATTGTTAAAAAAAGGTAGTATGATTTATTACTTTTGACAAATAATAATAAAAAATACATGGCAAATAACGACAGGAAAGCAGAGTGTAAGTCTAAAAAAGGTGTTGCGCTTACAGGGTAGGCAAGTATCGAGATACACATAGAAAATAAAAATGCGTACACTAAATTAATTCTAAATATTGTAAAAATTTTAAAGGAAAAGATTGCAATAATTGAGTTAAAAATTGACCCATGTATAATATAGGCTTGCCAGTTAATGCCTAAAACTTTAAAAAAAATTGATTGTAAATAATCTACGAACAAACCATGTACAATCCAATAATCTCTTACTGGTAGTTCATTATTTAATATTCTCGCAGCTGAATCAAAATGAACAAATGTATCAACAGGAAAAACACCTCTAGAACCAGTCCAATAGTTTATAAAAAAAGCAAAAAAAGCTAAAAATATGTAACTACTGATTGAAATAATTGCCTTACTAATTTTCATTTAAAATAATTTATTAAACTGATTTTTTTTTATAAAAATTATAAATTTTATAAACAATAAAATCTATATATTTTTTTGTTATATTAGAATGGTTTGGGAGACATAGAATCTTGTCTTGGTATTCGTGAAGTTTCTCTTTATTTTGACTCTTAAATATTTTTTGACAATCGACATATTGTACAACTTTAGTTTCTATGTTTTGATCTAATAAATACATAACTAATTTTTTTTTGTTTGTAACAATAATAGGGTAATCATTAAAGTTTTGAAAATTTGAATCTTTAAGATTTATTATCCTAAGATTTGATATTTTTAGTCTGTTAAACAACTTATCGTAATAAATATTATTACTTTTTTTAATTGAGTGGTTTAAATTAATATTATTGATATTGTTAAGTTGTAACTTAATCATTGTTTGGGATAACCTGCTAATTTTCGTACAAAAATTTTTTGATAGATTATTTTTTTTAAATTTAAGACTCGGGTATATTAAAGATAAAATAAATTTATTATCATTTTTGTGAGCTTTTTTTATGATTTTTAAAAATAGTGCTTTGTAAAACAAATTTATAGATAATAATTTTAAGATGAAATAAACTATGCATTGTTTTATATATTTAGCTAAAGGAAATTTTTTAAATTTCAAAATTTCATGTCTAGCAAAATTAATAAATTCTTTATCATTTGTTGATACACTGCCACCGTACATTGCTGATAATGATTTCATAATATTGAAACTATGTAATGAATAATCCCCAAAACTTCCTGCGTAATATTTCTGTTTATTTACTCCAGTGAAATTACCAAAAAATATTGCATTATCTTCTATAAAAGGAATTTTTTTTTTTTTACAAATTGTTTTTATGTTTCTTATATCTTCAAAAGTATTAAAAATATTTGTACCAACAACAGCGAGCGTATTTTTATTGATTTTTTTTTTTACATCTTCAGCTGATAAATAAATATTTTCATTTAATTTTACAAAAATTAATTTTAAGTTTAAATTTTTACAAATATTAACCATTTCAGCTAGATTGTAAGAATTTAAGATAATCTCTCTTTTTTCAGGAAATTTTTTTTTTAGATATTTTAATACTAGATAAAAACCAACTCGTAACTGTCCAACAAATAAGGTTTTGTTTTTTTTAGTGAATTTTTTAAATAATAAATCGAATTTAGAACTTGATAAATTATTTCTATAAAATACAGATAAAAAAAAATACTTTATTTTTAGATAAATATAAATTCTAAAATAGCTCATTTAGATAGTAATTTACCCATCCTTCTAGCATTTGCTATAATTAATCCCAATGGGTACTTGTTAGTTTTAAAATCAAATACTGAACCGTCTATAATGTATATATTCTTTCTAGATTTTAATTGACAATTATTGTTTACACATAACTTTGCATTACTCCCGAAAGGTATACTACCAAAATAATGGTAATCTGCCCCTGAGCCAGGATAAAATGTTTTGAAAAAGGGTAAAATTATTTTATTTGAGATTAAAAAATTAAATATTTTTTTGTTTCTTTTTTTTAAGTTTTTTAAAAGATTTTTACTTTTATTATATAATTCAAATTTATTTTTTTTCTTTTTCATATAAATATCACTATAGGAGGGATCTAATAAAATATTAGAAAATAACAATCTGCTTCTTAAGAAATTTATTAAAAATTTAAATGGCCACATAAATGGAAATGCTTCAATTATAGAATCAGTGATATGTTTATTGCCAGGCCTCAAATCTGCTACGAAACGATCCTTTTTTGATTTATTTATTATTTGTATTAAAGATGGTGTAAATTTTAATTCAGATTTTATTGATTTTTTTGAAATAAACATACTGAAAAGTCTTGGATGATGTTTAATCTTAACCTCATTTCTAATATTTAAAAAATCCATTATTATTTTAGTTGTAACTATAGTTCCAGTGGCAAAAACTACTTTCTTAGCAATAAACTTTGCTTTCTTATTTTCATTTTTACAAATTATTTCTATATTTTTTTTTTTAGTATTAATCTGATCTACGTAATAATTATGAAAAATAATTTTTTTTTTATTTATTGTTTTCAAAAAATTCTTAGCAGTTATTTTATTATTTTTTTCCTCTAAATCATGCTGACGTTCATTTTTTAATTTATCTTTATTAAATGCTAAAATCGGTTTTCTACACTCAAAATTGGAATCTTTTATTTTAATAAGTTTATCCAAAAAACTAGGTATTTTGTAGTCATTATTATAAAGGATTTTTTTTTTTTTATAAAAAATACCTATTAAATTATACTTATTTAAAAAATTTAGAAATGAATTTTCAATTAATTCAAAAGTTTTTTTTTTTAAATTATTTTGATCTTTGTTGAGATAACTATCTAGTTGTAGCCCCCAAAAATCTGACAAACCGCCTGCGTTAAGAGCACCGATAACTTTACATGAATTAATTGGTTCAATCTTATTAGACAAAAAATAATTTTCTACTAAAATCTCTTTGCCTGCCATTTGCGAGGGTAGCACTCTGGAATTATTTTTTTTTTTAATAAGTTTGTTTATGTTAGGAGAAATAACATTAACATTTTTATTTTTCTCAAGGTATGTATCTATAAAATTTAATCCTGATAAACCTGTGCCAATAACGACAAGATCTAAAATTTTTGAACTTTTAGCCTTCATCTTCGTTAAAGATCCAAATCTATTTTTTTAGCTGCATTGTATAAATCTTGGACCGATTTTACTGAAAGATCAAAAGCTTTTTTTTCTTCTTTGGATAAGTCTAATTCTACAATTTTTTCAATTCCACTCTTTCCTATAACAACTGGAACACCGGCATAAATATCTGTGAAACCATATTCTTTATTTAAGTGTGCTGCGCACGGTAATTCTTTTTTTAAGTCTTTTAAGTAACTTTCAGCCATTTCTACACCTGATGCAGCAGGCGCATAAAATGCTGAGCCTCTTTCTAATAATTTTACTATTTCTGCACCACCTGTTTTAGTTCTTTGAACGATACTTTCTAAAGCTTCTTTCTTAAGCTTTCCTGTTTTTACCAAGTCTAGTACTGACCTTCCGTCAACTTGGGTGTGTGCTAACATCGAAACCATCGTATCTCCATGGCCACCTAAAACCAATGAATTTATTTTATGCACGGGTACTTTTAGTTCTTGAGATAAAAAATATTTAAATCTTGATGTATCTAATATACCAGCCATACCGACAACCATATTTTTTGGAAGTCCAGAATATTTTTGAAGCGCCATAACAATTACATCCAGAGGATTTGTAATACAAATTACAAATGCGTTTGGTGAAGAATTTTTTATTCCCTCCGCTACTTGTTTAATAATTTTTAAATTTATTCCAAGTAAATCGTCTCTTGTCATACCTGGTTTTCTTGGTACACCTGCTGTAATAATAATGACATCAGAATTTTTTGTATCTTCATAATCACAGGTTCCTCTAATGTCTATGTTAAATCCGTCTACCGAAGAAGATTGTGCAATATCTAAGGCTTTACCTTTTGCTATACCTTCAGCTACGTCAAATAAAACAATATCACCTAATTCTTTCAAAGCAATTAAATGCGCTAATGTACCTCCGATTTGTCCTGCTCCTATTAGTGATATTTTTTTTTTCATTTTTATTTCATTGTTGGCATCACAAATTCTGGATCGGATCTGAAACCTGATGGCCATCTTGATGTGACTGTTTTTAATTTCGTGTAAAATCTAACGCCTTCTGGGCCATGCATGTGCTGGTCTCCAAATAAAGATCTTTTCCATCCACCAAAACTATGAAAGGCCATAGGCACCGGTATTGGAATATTAATACCAACCATTCCAACTTGTACTTTGCTAGCAAATGTTCTTCCTGAGTCTCCGTCTCTCGTAAAAATAGCTACACCATTTCCAAATTCATGTTCGTTAACAAGTGATAAGGCTTCTTCAAAGTTTTTTGCTCTTACAACTGACAAAACAGGACCAAAAATTTCTTCTTTATAAATTCTCATATCTTTTTTAACATGATCAAATAGACAGCCTCCCATATAATAACCATTTTCATATCCTTGTAGTTTTAAATTCCTGCCATCAACAATTAATTTGGCTCCTTCTTTGTTTCCAATATCAACATAATTTTTTACTTTTTCTAAATGTTCTTTAGTAATAAGTGGGCCCATCTCAGATTTTTTATCCATACCAGATCCAATTTTTAAAGCCTCAACTTTTTTAGTCAAACTTTCAACTAATTTATCCCCTATGCCTCCAACTGCAACAGCAACAGATTGTGCCATACATCGTTCTCCAGCTGAACCATAAGCAGCTCCCATCAAACCATTTACAGCTTGTTCCAAATCACAATCTGGCATAATCACGGCATGATTTTTTGCTCCACCTAATGCTTGAACTCTTTTCTCATTTTTTGCACAATTTTCGTAGATATATTTTGCAATTGGTGTTGATCCAACGAAACTAACTGCTGATACATTTTTGTTATTAATTATAGCGTCAACAGCTTCTTTGTCTCCGTTTACGACATTGAACACTCCTTCTGGCAATCCTGCTTCTGAAAGCAGTTCTGCTAATCTTATCGAACATGATGGATCTTTTTCTGATGGTTTTAAAATAAAAGTATTTCCACATGCTATAGCAACTGGAAACATCCACATAGGAACCATTGCGGGAAAGTTAAAAGGTGTAATACCGGCACAGACTCCAAGTGGTTGTCTTAAGGACCAACTGTCAACATCTGTTCCAACATTTTCAGTGAATTCTCCTTTTAATAATTGTGGTATACCACAGGCAAATTCTACAACTTCTAAGCCTCTTGTGATTTCACCTTTTGCATCATCAAATACTTTCCCGTGTTCTGAAACTATAATTTTAGTTAATTCTTCAAAATTTTTTTCTATTATCTCTTTGAACTTAAACATCACTCTTGCTCGTTGAAGGGGAGGTTTTTTTGACCAAGAAGTGAATGCCATTTTAGCAGCTTCTATAGCGTTATCCATGTCTTTAGTTGACGCTAGTTTTACTTCAGCTGATTGTTCGCCAGTTGCAGGATTAAAAACTTTTGATGTTCTATTTGAATTTCCTAAAAACTTTTGTCCGTTTACGAAATGTTCAATGATATTCATAAAGGTAATGGAATAATTAAGGTTTTAGGTTGTTGCAAGCATTTTTTTAATTGAGCTTATAGCTTTGGCTGGATTAAGGCCTTTTGGGCATGAATTAGTACAATTCATAATAGTATGACATCTATAAAGTTTAAGTTCGTCAGCAACTTTTTTTAATCTTTCTTTTTTTTCTTCGTCTCTACTGTCGCTTATCCATCTGTAGGCTTGTAATAAGACAGCTGGGCCTAAGTACTTATCTCCATTCCACCAGTAACTAGGGCAAGATGTAGAACAGCACGCACAAAGTATGCATTCGTAATGACCATCTAATTTTGTTCTATCTTTCTCAGATTGTAAAATTTCTTGTTTTTCTTTTCCTGTTTGTGTTGTTTTTAGCCAGGGTTGTATAGATTCATACTGTTTGTAAAGACCTGTTAGATCTCCAATCAAATCTTTAATAACTTTTAGATGAGGAAGAGGATAAATATTTAATTCTCCTTTAATGTCTGTGTGAGATTTTATGCACGACAATGTATTAACACCATCAACATTCATTGCGCATGAACCACATACTCCATGAGCACAAGATCTTCTAAAAGTTAATGAAGAATCAATTTCATTTTTTATTTTAAACAATATATCTAAAACTTTTGGACCACAGTTGTCCATGTCAACTTCAAAAGTGTCAATCCTTGGATTATCGTCATTAGACGGTTCCCACCTATATATATTTACTTTTTTTAAATTAGAAGAATTTGTTTTGTCTTCGTAGTATTTGCCTTTTAGAATTTTAGAATTTTGCGGTAAATTAAGCTGTACCACTTTTAGTAGACTCTTTCTTTGGGTGGAAAATATTGCACATCATTTGTTAATGTTCTGGCATGAACATCTCTATATTTTATGGTAACTTTATCTCCATCTTGCCAAGTTAAAGTATGTTTCATAAAATTTTTATCATCACGTTTTGTAAAATCTTCTCTTGCGTGTGCACCTCTACTTTCTTTCCTGTGGTATGCTGATTCCATTGTTGTTAAAGCCTGACTGATTAAGTTATCAAACTCTAATGTTTCAACTAGATCAGTATTAAATATCAATGATTTATCTTTTACAGATAGGTCCTTCATGCCATCAAGAGGTTTTCTAATCTCATCAATCCCTTGTTTTAAAGTTTTTTCAGTTCTAAACACCGCACATTTAGTTTGCATTGTTTTTTGCATTGAAGATCTAAGATCTGATGCTTTCGTAGCACCGTTTGAATTACGTATTTTGTTAAATCTATCTAAACACTTGTCTGTTTCACTTTGAGAAACTTCTTCATGTGGTGTACCTGGTTTAACAAGTTCTGCTGCTCTTTTTGCGGCAGCTCTACCAAAAACCACAAGATCTATTAACGAGTTTGAGCCGAGTCTATTAGCTCCATGTACAGATACACACGCTGCTTCTCCAATGGCCATTAATCCTGGTACAGTTTTTTCTGACCCATTAAGTGTTAAAACTTCTGCTTTATAGTTTGTGGGTATTCCTCCCATATTATAATGAACTGTGGGCACAACTGGTATCGGTTGCTTGTTTACATCTATATTGGCAAAAGTTTTAGCTGCATCAGATATGCCAGGAAGTCTTTCTTCTATAACTTTAGAATCAAGATGATCTAAATGTAAGTAAATGTGATCTTTATCTTTTCCTGCACCACGTCCTTCGTTTATTTCAATCTCCATTGACCTACTAACAACATCTCTTGAGGCTAGATCTTTAGCGTTAGGTGCATATCTTTCCATAAATCTTTCGCCTTCGCTATTTACAAGAAATCCACCTTCTCCTCTTACTCCTTCTGTTATTAAAGTTCCTACACCATAAATTCCTGTTGGGTGAAATTGCACAAATTCCATATCTTGTAGTGGTAGACCTGCTCTTAATATCATCGCGTTTCCATCTCCCGTACAGGTGTGTGCTGAGGTTGCAGTTTGATAAACTTTTCCATATCCTCCTGTAGCAATAATTGTAATATGCGATCGAAATCTGTGAATAGTTCCATCTAATAAATTCCAAGCAATGATACCTTTGCATTCTCCGTTTTTCATTATTAAATCTAAAGCAAAATATTCTATAAAAAATTCTGTATTGTGTTTTAAAGCTTGTCCATAAAGTGTGTGAAGTATAGCGTGACCTGTTCTGTCTGCCGCTGCACAAGTTCTTTGCACTGTTCCATTACCATAATTTTTTGTCATACCTCCAAATGGTCTTTGATAAATTTTACCATCTTCGGTTCTACTAAAAGGAACTCCATATCTTTCGAGCTCAACAACTGCTCTTGGAGCTTCTTTACATAAATATTCAATTGCATCTTGATCACCTAACCAATCAGCTCCTTTAACAGTATCATACATGTGCCATCGCCAATCATCTTCACCCATGTTACCTAATGCAGCGGATATACCACCTTGAGCAGCTGATGTGTGACTTCGAGTTGGAAAAACTTTGGAGATACAAGCCGTTTTTAATCCTGCTTCTGACAAGCCTACCGCAGCTCTTAACCCAGAGCCACCCGCTCCAAGAACTACAACGTCGTATTCATGATCTATAATTTTATAAGCACTCATTAATTTAACCTAAATATACTTAATATTGTTATTGATGGTATAACTATAGCAAATAGATAGAGTATTTTAGTTGCGACATTTTTAATTTTTTCATTATTTACATAATCCTCAAAAACTTCACTAATCGTTAAGCTAAAGAAGGAAAAAGCAGCAATTAGGAATAAGGAATACAGGGCTTTTGACGAAGTTTTAGAAAAAAAATTGACTATTTCTGTATAACCTTCATCATAGATTGACGTTAAATTAACTATAAACCAAAACATCAATGGAATTAAGATAACTGAACTAAACTTTATTGCTAACCATTTTTTTGTGGAATTATGCATATTAAATAAGATTTTTTCCAAGTGAATAGATTAAAACAGTTAAAGCCAAAGAACCAATTATAGTTATTATTCCTGTAATTTTTGAAATTTTTAGATCAAAACCGTAACCTAGATCCCAAATTAAATGTCTAATTTCACTTAGCATATGAAAACTGAATGACCAACTCAAACTTATAATAAGCAATTTACCAAAAAAAGATTGAAAAAAAACTTTTATAGTTTCGTAATTTATTTCACCAAAAAGTAAGGAGGTAGTCCACAAACAAATTAATATCATAGCTACACTATTGACTACTCCAATAATTCTGTGAGTTATTGAGAGTATCATAGATAAATGCCATTTATAAATCTGCAGATGAGGTGATAAAGGATTTTTTTCGTACATTTTATTTAATATATTTTTTTATTAAAACTTCTGCAATTTGAACTGTATTTAAAGCAGCACCTTTTAGCAAATTATCGGAAACAACCCATAAATTTAAAGCTTTTTTATTTGAGTTATCTTTTCTAATTCGAGAAATATAAGTCAAATAACTTCCTTCTGCCTCATAAGGTGTCATATATCCACCGTTTTTTTTGGTATCAATAACTTTACAGCCAGGTGCTTTTTTTAATAAAGCTTTAACTTCTTGTAAACTGTAAGATTTTTTAAACTCAATATTTATAGACTCGGAATGTGATGTTCTAACAGGAACCCTTACACATGTTGCTGTCATTTTTATATTTGGATCAAGAATTTTTTTTGTTTCATTTTCCATCTTCCATTCTTCTTTTGTGTACCCATCTTTTACAAAATTATCGATATGAGGAATAAGATTAAAAGCTATCTGTTTAGTAAAATTTTTTGATTTAATCTTTTTACCATTTAAAAAATCTTTTGTTTGACTAAACAATTCGTCTGTAGGAGCTTTTCCTGCTCCAGATACAGCCTGGTAAGTTGAAACCACGATTCTTTTAATTTTAAATTTATCATGTAGTGGCTTTACCGCTACAACTAATTGAACTGTTGAACAATTTGGGTTAGCTATAATATTAGTTTTTTTAAAATTTTTTAAAGCATGTGCATTTACTTCAGGTACTACTAAAGAAATATTTTTATCCATTCTAAATTGTTTGGAATTATCAATTACAATAGTTTGTTTGGCAGCAATAGGGGCCCATTTTTTAGCGATAGTACTTCCTGCAGCAAAAAAAGTTATACTGGCTTTTGAAAAATCGTAATTTTCTAATATCTCTATTTTAATTTTTTTTCTTTTAAAAGATATTTTTTTTCCAGCGCTTCTTTTTGAGGCAACTAGAAAAAGATTGTTAATTTTAAGTTTTGATTTTTCTAAGATTTCAATTGTTTTACGGCCCACATTTCCTGTGGCACCAACTATTGCAAAGTTCATATTCTAATAACTTATTTTAATTTAGCTATAATTGCATCACCCATAACAGATGTGCTAACTTCTTTTTTTCCAGCTGATATAATATCTTTTGTTCTAAGCCCATCATCTAGTACTTGTTGAACTGCTTGGTCCAATGAATCTGCTTCAGAATCAAGGTCTAAAGAATACCTCAGGGCCATAGATAGGCTCAAAATACTTGCAATTGGATTAGCTATACCTTTGCCTGCTATGTCTGGTGCTGAACCATGTATGGGCTCATACATTGATCTCATTTTACCATTTTTATCTTTAGCTCCTAAAGATGCTGAAGGGAGCAACCCTAGTGATCCCGTTAACATAGCAGCTTCATCGGACAGCATATCACCAAATAAATTATCAGTTACGATGACATCAAATTGCTTAGGGTCTCTTAAAAGCTGCATCGCACAGTTATCTGCCAGCATATGTTTAAGCTCTACTTTCTTAAATTCTTTGTCTCGTAATGCTTGCACTTCTTCTTTCCAAAGTTGTCCAGCTTCCATTACATTTGATTTTTCACAAGATGTAACTTTATTTTTTCTTTTTTTAGCAAGTTCAAAAGCAACCCGTGCTACTCTGTGAATTTCACTAGTAGTGTATGTGTGTGTATTAATACCTTTACGTTCTCCGTTTTCGATCGGCATTATTCCTCTTGGTTCACCGAAATAAATGCCTCCTGTTAGCTCTCTCACAATCATTATATCTAAACCTGATATAATCTCTGGTTTTAAGCTTGAGGCACCAACTAATTGTTTAAAACATATAGCTGGTCTTAAATTAGCAAATAATTTTAATTCTTTTCTAAGTTTTAAAAGTGCTCTCTCAGGCTTTTTGGCAAATTCTAAGTTATCCCACTTTGGCCCACCAACAGCACCTAAAATAACAGCTTCACTTTCAAGAGCTTTATAAAAAACTTCGTCAGTAATAGGATTTTTATGTTTATCATAAGAGACCCCGCCTACTAAATCTTCATCAATTTCAAAGTCTAAAGATTTATTTTTATTTAACCACTCTAAAACTTTCCTTACTTCCTTAATAACTTCTGGACCAATACCATCTCCTGGTAGCAATAGTATTTTTCTTTTTTTAACTTTAATCATTATTAGTTAACCAAGGTTTATTTCTTAAAATTTTATTTTCATAATTTTGAATACTAGTTGATTTTTCTAATGATAAAGCAATATCATCAGTACCTTCTATTAAACACTTCTTTTTAAATGAATCTAAGTCAAATTTCACAGTTTTGTTTCCATACAAAATTTCTTGTGGTTTAATTTTAATTTCAATAGCTATTTTTCTTTTTGAATATTCAGCCAATTCTTGAATATTTTTTTCATCCAAAACAATTGGAAGAATTCCATTTTTAAAACAATTATTATAAAAAATATCTGCAAAACTAGGTGCTATTACACATTTAATACCAAAATCTAGCAACGCCCAAGGTGCATGTTCTCGAGAAGAACCGCAACCGAAATTTTTTCCAGTTAAAAGAATCTTTGACTCATTAAAAGGTTTCTTGTTTAAAATAAAGTCCTCTATTGTATTTCCTTTTTCATCATATCTTATTTCATAAAATAAATTTTTACCTAAGCCAGTTCTTTTAATTGTTTTTAAAAATTGTTTTGGAATAATCATATCAGTGTCAATATTTAATAGTGGCATGTGAGCAGGTATGCTTTTTAAGGTATTAAATTTTTCCATGTTATTGAAATTTTCTAACGTCTGTTAAGCAGCCCTCGATTGCTGCTGCTGCTGCCATGGCTGGACTAACTAAATGAGTTCTTCCTCCTCGACCTTGTCGTCCTTCAAAATTTCTATTTGAAGTAGATGCACATCTTTCTTTAGGGTTTAATTTATCAGCATTCATGGCCAAACACATTGAACATCCTGGCTCTCTCCACTCAAAACCTGCTTCTATAAATACTTTGTCTAGTCCTTCTTGCTCTGCCTGATCTTTAATTAATCCGGAGCCTGGCACTATCATGGCGCTAACTGTATTCGCAACTTTTTTACCTTTAATTATTTTTGCTGCATTTCTTAGATCCTCTATTCTTCCATTAGTACAACTTCCGATAAAAACTTTGTCTATCTTGATGTCACTAATTTTAATATTAGGTTTTAAACCCATGTATTTTAAGGATCGATACATGGCTACTTTTCTTTCATCGTCTTTTTCTTTTTCTGGGTCGGGTACATTACCTGTAATAGACGCAATATCTTGAGGAGAAGTTCCCCATGTTACTAATGGTTCAATATCGCTTGCAGTAATATTGATTTCTTTATCAAATTTTGAATTTTTATCTGAATATAACGTTTTCCAAAATGTTAAAGCTTTATTCCAATTATCCTCTTTTGGAGATTTTGGTTTTCCTTTTAGGTAATCAAATATTTTTTGATCAGGTGCTATCAAGCCTGCTCTAGCTCCTGCTTCGATAGTCATGTTACAAATGGTCATTCTTTCTTCTACGCTTAAATTTCTTATAACTTCACCTGCAAATTCAATAACATAACCTGTACCACCAGCTGTACCAATTGTTCCTATAATTTTTAAAATGACATCTTTTGCTGTAACGCCCAAAGGTAATTTTCCAGTTACATTTACTCTAAAATTTTTAGATTTTTTTTGTATCAAAGTTTGAGTAGCTAACACATGTTCCACTTCAGAAGTTCCAATGCCAAAAGCAAGGGCACCGAAAGCTCCATGGGTTGCGGTATGACTATCTCCGCAAACAATTACTGTACCTGGTTGTGTAAAACCTTGTTCGGGTCCAATGATATGAACGATCCCTTGTCTCTTGTCGTTCATGTCAAATAGCTCTACAGAAAATTCTTTACAATTATTTCTTAATGTGTCGACTTGTATTCTAGACTCTTCGTCTATGATCCCTTTAGATCGATCTGTTGTGGGAACGTTATGATCTGCCACTGCTAAAGTTAGATCAGGTCTTCTTACTTTTCGTTTATTTGTTCTTAGTCCCTCAAAGGCTTGCGGACTAGTTACTTCATGAATTAAGTGTCTATCAACATACAACAGTTCGGTACCATCACTTTGCTGGTGAACCATATGATCTTCCCAGATCTTGTCGTATAATGTTTTGGACATTTGAAAATAAATTATTTTTTTTCTCTACTTGCAGAATCTTTTTTTTCTATATTCTCTTTTTTAGATTGTGTGGCAACTTCTTCTGCTTGTGTTTCGGTAGGATTGGTATTTTTTGCTGGCTTAGCAACTACATCAACTCCTATTTTTTTTTTAATTTTCTCCGCTATACGTGCAGATTTACCTGTTCTGTCTCTTAAGTAATAAAGTTTAGCTCTTCTTACCTTACCTGATCTAATTACTTTAATTGAGTCAACAACAGGACTATATAAGGCAAATGTTCTCTCAACACCTTCGCCAAATGAAATTTTTCTTACCGTAAAAGATGAATTGATATCCCTATTTTTTTTAGCGATACAAACTCCTTCAAAATATTGAATACGTTCTTTTTTTCCTTCAACAATTCTAACTCCAACTTTTATAGTATCTCCAGGACTAAAATCCGTGATTTTTTTAGTCGTAAGAATTTTGGTAACTGCTGCTTTATTTATATCTTCAATGTTTTTCATTTTTTTTTTTTAGTAATGTATTTTTGCCATAAATCTGGTCTTAGGCGACGTGTTATAGCCTCAGATTGAGCTAAACGCCACCCCTTAATTTTTGCATGATCTCCTGATAAAAGTACTTCTGGAGGTGTTTTTTTTTCCCATTTTTGAGGTTTTGTGTATTGAGGATATTCCAGCAAATAATTTTCAAAACTTTCATCTTGAATTGAGAGTTTATTTCCTAAAACACCAGGTAATAAACGAATGATAGCGTCAAGAAAGGTAAATGAGGCCGTTTCTCCACCTGATAAAATATAATCTCCTAAGCTTATTTCTTCAATATTTCTCGTCTCTAAAACTCTTTGATCTATTCCTTCAAAATGTCCACAAATAATATTTAAAATTTTTAACTTGCTAAACTTCTTAGCAATTTTTTGATCAAACTGTTTTCCTTTTGGTGATAAATAAATAATTTTTTCATTTTTCTTTTTTCCAATTTTTTTATCTAAAGCTTCACCAACAATATCTGCTTTCATTAGCATGCCGTTTCCACCTCCGTAAGGTGTGTCATCGACTGTTTTATGTTTGTTTTTAGAATAATCTCTAATATTTATTATTTCTAGAGACCATATTTTTTTCCTCCTCGCTTTTTTATAAAGACCAATATCTAGTGGTCCCGGAAATAATTCGGGATAAAGAGAAAAAATTCTAACATTCAACATTTTATAACTTCTGATGGTTTAGTCTTTTTTTGGTTCTTCTTTAGGAGCTTCTGTTTTAGGAGCTTCTGTTTTAGGAGCTTCTGTTTTAGGAGCTTCTGTTTTAGGAGCTTCTGTTTTAGGAGCTTCTGTTTTAGGAGCTTCTGTTTTAGGAGCTTCTGCTTTAGGAGCTGCTGTTTTAGGAGCTTCTGTTTTAGGAGCTGC
>Ga0307995_1000185_pt1 | contig 44397 bp, 39 predicted proteins | sample EllFjometagen262_FD_203132 | JGI IMG/M metagenome (GOLD analysis project Ga0307995, IMG submission 203132) | Marine microbial communities from Ellis Fjord, Antarctic Ocean - #262 | ecosystem: Environmental > Aquatic > Marine > Unclassified | place: Southern Ocean | collected 2014-11-02 | reverse complement strand
GTTAGCTGTATAATTCCTCCTAAACCAGAAATGCTTCTAGCTTTTTTTACATTAAGTGTTGCGTTTATTTGCCCGCCGGTAGAGGTTTTAAAATAGACTATAGACTGGAATACCGTATCTTTTATAATTATTTTCGAACGCTGTTGGCTCTCTATTAAAAAAATTGGGGATTTATGTTCGATCTTAATAATCGTGCGTTCTCTATTAAATTTTTTTAATAACCCCATTTTTACTTTAATTGTCCCTGCCTTATTTACAACCACAACGTTTTGAGAGTTTTCTCCTGAAATAACCAAAAAATTTTTGTTAGATTTTTTTAAAACAACATTTATTCCATCATAAACCTTAAGTTCTTGAAACTCTCCTAAATCTCTTTTTAGTTCTGATTGACTAAAAGAAAACTGTAGCATAAATAAAAAAAAAAGAACCCTATACATTGTTTTTTGTTATAAAATTACAACTTTTCTATTAAGGCAAAATCTATTTGTTTTTTGTCTTCGTTTGTTCCAATTACCTTAACCAGGACCTCGTCTCCAAGCCTATATTCTTCTTTCGTGCTCCTTCCATATAACAAAAACTCTTTTTCATTAAAAACAAAATAGTCATTTGGAATATCTTTAATTCTTATAAAACCCTCGCATTTACTTTTTTTTGTTTCAACAAAAACTCCTCTTTCCATTATTCCTGAAATAGTTCCAACAAAGCTTTTGTTAATTTGTTTAGACATATATTTTACTTGCATATACTTTATTGAGGTTCTTTCTGCTTTTGTGGCAACCTCTTCTCTTTTAGAACAGTGTAAACAATCCTCTTCAATGCTTGCGTACTCTTTCGAGGTGTTTAGTAAAATGTTTTCTAACATTCGATGCACTATCACATCTGGATACCTTCTAATGGGAGAGGTAAAGTGGGTGTATTTTTCAAAAGCTAAACCAAAATGACCTATATTTTTAGAAGAATATTTTGCCTTACTCATACTTCTAATAACAAGCGTATCTATCAAGTTTTGTTCTGGCGTATTGTTTACTTGTTTTAAAAGGTTGTTTAATTGACTATGTATATTGTTGGTTTGATTTAATTGTAGATTATAACCTAATTTTTTTACAACCCTTTCAAGGGTTGCTATTTTTTGGTCGTCGGGGAAGTCGTGAATTCTATAAATTCCTTTTGTTTTTTTGTTTTTATCAAAAACAGCCGCAACTTTTCTGTTTGCTAGTAGCATAAATTCTTCTACTAATTTATTAGCGTCTAATGATTCTTTTAAAATAGTTTTAACAGGTTCTTTCTCTTTGTTTAAAACAAATTTTACTTCTTTTTTATTAAAAGAAATAGACCCTTGTTTATTTCTGTTTTCTCTTAAGTTGGTTGCAATATTGTTTAATATTTCTATTGAATCTGTTATTTTATTTTCCAATTTTTCTTCTTTTTTAGATAAAGAAATTTCTTTAGGAATAATATTTGACTTGTTTAATATCACATATTGAGCCTCTTCATATGTTAGTCTTTTGTTAGAGTTAATGACTGTCTTTCCAAACCACTCATTTATTAGATTATTATTCCTGTCAAAAGTAAAAACAGCAGAAAATGTAAACTTATCTTCATTTGGTCTTAAAGAACATAATTTGTTTGATAATGATTCTGGCAACATAGGAACAACTCTATCTACTAAATAAACAGATGTTGCTCTTTTAAAGGCTTCTTTATCTAATAAGGTGTTTTTTCTTAAAAAAAAAGAAACATCAGCTATATGAATTCCGATTTCTATTAAGTTATTTTCTTTTTTATTTACCGAAATAGCATCATCAAAATCTTTTGCATCTTCTGGATCAATCGTTATGGTTGTTATGTTTCTAAGATCCTTTCTTTTTTTTAATTCTTTATCAGATTGTAAAAACTCTAATTTTGTAGCTTCTTTATTTAAATCGTCTGAAAATTCATATGGCAATTCATATTCTTCTAAAATTGCGTGAATTTCATTCTCTACTATTCCTTTTTCACCAATAATTTTAATTATTCTCCCTTCTGGAAACTCGTTTTCCCAATTACTAAATTCTATTACAACAATCTCATTTATTTTCGCTTTTTCTTTATTACTAACTACAAAAGATAATTTGTCTTTTTGTGAAGAAACTTCTACATAAATTATACTGTCTTTTAAAACTACCGATCCTACAAAATTATTTTTTCTTCGTTCAATTATTTTAATGATTTTAACCTCTCTATTAGAAATTATTTCACATTCGACTAAATCTCCATCGAAAGCTTTGTTTATATTTTTTTCAGATATAAAAAAATCTTTTTCTACATTTTCTTGGACTAAAAAACCAGATCCTTTTTTTGTTTTATCTAAAACACCTTTAATTTTTTTAATTTTATTTAATAAGATATAGCTCCCGGGATTTATTAGCTTTATTTTCTTTTCTTTTTCTAGAAAAAACAAACTTTTTTTAAGGTCATTTAAATTTACTTTCCTTTTTAATTTAAATAAAATTTGTTTGTAATTAAATTTTCTTTTTTGGTTATTTTTAAAAACTAAAAGAATTTCTTTATTCAATAGATCATCTTCTTTTTTGTACATTCTTTTTTTTACTAAGTTACTTTTATTTGAAATAAAGTGAGATAAAAAAAGTAATTAACAATCATAACATTATAAATAAAATTTTAAATAAATATTTTACTATTATAATGGTCTGTTAATAGCTTATACAAAATTTAAAATATAAATAAATAAATAAAATAATGAACACTTTATAAACAAAAAAATTTTTATAAAAGACTAATAAACAACACAAAAAGAAATTAATAAACAAGATGTTAATTAAATATTTGTTAATTTAATTTATAAAATTAACGGTTAACAATTAAACATATTTTGTTTATATTCTAATAACAAATATTAACAAAAGAACTTTAGTTTAAAAAAACCAATAAAATATCAAGTTATTATAATTAACCAACAACTTTTCAACCAGAAATTAACAACATGAAAATAGCAATAGGAAATGATCACGCAGGAACAAATTATAAAAACGAAATAGAAAAGTTTTTAATAAACAAGAATATTAAGGTAGTAAATCATGGAACTAATAACAATGAAAGTGTAGATTACGCGGATCATATTCATCCAGTAGCGAATCAGGTTGAATCCAAAGAAGTGGATATGGGAATTATTATATGCGGCAGTGGAAATGGAGCTAACATGACGGCTAACAAACATCAAAAAATCAGATCTGCTTTATGTTGGAATAAAGAAATAGCAGAACTGTCAAGAACTCATAATGACGCAAATATTTTAAGCATCCCCTCTAGATTTGTGTCTTTAAAAGAGTCTTTAGAAATAGTAGAGGTTTTTTTAAAAACAGAGTTTGAAGGAGGAAGACATTTAAAAAGAATAAATAAAATTCCAAAATAATAAAAACGGAAAAAATGATTTGGAAACACAAAAAATGGGAAGAGTTAAATAAAAATGATCTCCACGAAATTCTTATACTTAGGTCGGAAGTTTTTGTTGTAGAACAAAATTGTGTTTATCAAGACATTGATAATAAAGACCCAAAAGCGATACATTTATTTGGCAAAATTAACAACAAAATAGTAGCCTATTCTAGAATTTTTAATGAGGGAGATTTTTATAAAGAAATTTCTTTTGGAAGAGCCTTAGTTCTTAAAAACCTACGAGGAAAAGGAATGGGAGACGAACTTGTTCAAAAAAGTATAGAAATAATAAAAGGAAACTGGCCGAATAAAAAAGTAAAAATTTCTGCGCAAGCACATTTAAAGAACTTTTATAAAAAACACGGTTTTACAGAAAAAGGAAAAGAATATTTAGAAGATGGGATTCCTCACATTTCAATGGAATGTTTTAGTTAGCGCTTTTGTTAAAGAGGAGCAAATAACATCACTTTCACAAACAGAGTTTTTTGTATAAACGACAAACATTTTACCGTAAGAATTAACAAAAACAGAGTTTGGCAACAGCCTAAACTGCTCTTTAAGCCGCCTTTTTATTATATTTCTGTTTACCGCTAAAGGAATAAGTTTTTTTGGCACAGAAAAACCAACCTTAAGAGCGGGTTCAGAAGACTCAGACAAAAAGAAAATTTTAACAGGACCAGAAGAAAACGAACTACCCTTTTTGAACACACGAGTAATGTCTTCTTTGTTTTTTAAAATAGTGGATTTATTTAAAACAAACACCTTAAAAAGAAATAGAGTTGTTGGTTAGATCTACATCGGCCAATAACCCTGAAGGATCAATTAAAATAGAAGAAACAGGAGTTTTTGAAGATATTTTAAATCTATACAAAGGATTTGCCCAGCCCCAAACGGGACCAACAACAACATCGCTATCTAACCCGTCTTTTATCCCCCTCATTAAATCGAGAGGAATATAATAAAGTTGTTTTTCTCCATTTATAAAAGAAACCTCTACTTCCAAAGGCATAGGAATAAGCCCTATTCTTTTTAAAACAACCTCATGGTTGTTATAATCAACAGAGTAATCGATAGTGTTTACGGTTCGAGTCCAGTCGTTTAAATACCACTCTAACTCTAAGTCTGAAACCTTTTCTGCAACTCTTTTAAAATCGTTGGGAGTAGGATGTTTAAACAGAAACTCGTTATAATATCTTTTTATGGTTTTATCTAAAGCTTCTTCTCCAATTAAATATCCTAACTGAGCTAAAAAAACAGCCCCTTTACTGTAAGCAGAAACACTATAAGCAACATTAAAACTGTATCTGTCCGAGTGAGTGGTTTGTGGCTGCTCCATTTTAGAGTTTGCTAAACGCCTGTAGCTTTGGTATGATCTTAAAAAAGGATTTTTTTTGTTTTTTTTTAAAACAACGTTTTCTGCCAGAGCATCAATATAGCTTGCAAACCCTTCATCCATCCACGGATGTTTAGCTTCATTATTGGCTAAAGCGTGTTGAAACCATGCGTGCCCCATTTCGTGAGCCGTCGTTCCAAACAAACTGCCGTAGTTCCCCCCTCCTGTAATTAAAGTACACATTGCATACTCCATTCCGCCATCTCCCCCTTGAATTATAGAGTATTGTTTCCAGGGATATGGCCCTATTTTATTATTAAAAAAAGTCATTAAATCCACGCTGTGTTGTTGAATTTTTTTCCAGTTTTCAAGATGTGTTTTGTATAAAAAATGAAGTTCAACATTGTTTGGCCCCTTTACAATATCGTGAATAAAATCAGGATCTGCAGCCCAAGCAAAGTCGTGTACACTAGGAGCGTAAAACAACCAGGTTAGTTTTTTTGAATCAGATCTTTTAAGGGTTTTTTTGGCGTTTTCGTAGCCATGCCCAATTTCTTGAGGATTTTGTAGATAGCCAGTTCCCCCTACAACATAACTTCTGTCGATTGACAAAGAAACTGTGTAATCACTCCAAACACCATGAAACTCTCTTCCAATATAAGGGTTTGGGTGCCACCCTTCAAAGTCATATTCAGCAAGTTTGGGGTACCACTGCGTCATAGATAAAGCAACACCATCGGCATTGTTTCTTCCTGAACGACGTATCTGTTTGGGAACCGTACCTTTAAAAGACAACTCTAGTTTGGTTTTTTTTCCTGGCAGTAAAGGTTTTTTAAGCCTTGCCAAAAGAATAGTTCCTTGTTCTGAAAACTCAATAGGATCACTATTTTGAGAAAGATTCATAACCCTTATACTCCCAAATTCATCTTTTTTTAGTAAACTAATACGGTCTTGAACCCTTCTGTCAGGATCGGCAATATTTAAAGAACGAACGTCCATTTGACTTCCTGGCCTAAAAGCATTAAAAAACAAATGATAATAAACTTTTGTTATAGTGTCTGGGGAGTTATTGGTATAGACGATTTCTTGAAACCCGTCGTATTCAAAAGTATCGACATTAATGTCTACTTCCATAAAATATTCAGCTTTTTGTTGCCAAGTTTCTTGTGACAAACAAACAAAAGAAACAAAAAGAAACAAAGACTGTGTAAGTAAAATTTTCATAAGAATAGTTTTAAGAAAACAAGTCGTTAAAGGCATAAGCCTTGTCTAAACGAACTCCTTTTTCTGTGTGTTTTAATGTTATAACCTCATTATAAGGGTCATGCTCCATAAAAAGATAGTAATTATTATCTACAGCCTCTTTTAAAAACCGCTCTTTTTCGCGCATAGACAACAAAGGTCTTGTGTCATAGCCCATAACATAAGAAATAGGAATGTGACCAACAGTTGGAATTAAGTCCGCGACAAAAACAAGCTCTTTTCCTTGATAAGAAATTTTAGGAATCATTTGTTTCTCGGTGTGACCATCAACAAACAAAACATCAAACCCTAAACTCTCTTGGTGCAAAAAGCCATTAAAATGGCTAGGCACAAACTTTAAACGCCCCGAAGACGAGAGGGGCAACAAGTTTTCTTCTAAAAAAGAAGCCTTTTCTCTAGCGTTTGGTTTTGTAGCCCAATTCCAGTGCTGCTTGTTACTCCAATAATGAGCATTTTTAAATAAAGGTTTTAAAAGGGTTTTGCTATTGTCCCAAACAACACCTCCGCCACAGTGGTCAAAGTGCAAATGAGTAAAAAAAACGTCTGTAATTTCGTCACAAGAAAACCCAGCACTATTTATAGAAGCTTTTAAATCAAAACCACCCCACTTATAATAAAACTTAAAAAACTTTTCAGACTGCTTATCCCCCATCCCTACATCTATTAGCACAAGCCGGTCAGAAGTTTCTATTAACAAACAACGAGAACTCATTTCTATCATATTGTTAGAGTCTGCAGGATTAGTTTTTTGCCACAAAACTTTAGGAACCACTCCAAACATGGCGCCGCCATCTAACTTAAAATTACCAGCCTCTATAGGGTGTATCTTCATATTTTAATGAAAGCTAATTTAAACAATTAGTTCTTCATAGTAAGCCTTAAAACAGAACAGGCAGAGCTTTCAGTAAACTTATCTCTCCCTATCCCTAACAAAACACTAATCCAGCTGTCTTTTTCTGGGGCTCCCAAAATTAATAAGTCATAATCTGAAGATAAAACAGAAATAGAGCCAAGAGGATCTTCGCTTTTAACAATTTTCAAATCGTTAGGAACGTTCAGCCCTGACAAAAGCTGAGCTGATTTAGTCTCCATTTTTTTTGCTGCATTTTCTGTAAAAGAAGGAGTTACAATATGCAAAAGAGTTAAAGATGCTCCATAAAAAGAACAAACCCTTTCTGCTACTGCAAGAAAATTTTTGTCTTTTCTTCCTGGACGAAGAGCAATCAAGACTTTGCCAATGTTTTTAATACCATTATCTTTAAATAGAGCAAAATTAGAATCGACATGAGTTAAAAGCCAGCCAATAGGATTCCGAATTAAAAGTCCACTGTGAGCCTTTCCGCTCCAACCCATAACTAACCAATCACAACTGATCTGACCACTTAATTGAGCAACGGTATTAGAAACCTCATGCGTCACCACAGACTCGAAATCTATATTTAAACCCTGCGACAAGGATAGTTTTTTAAGTCTTCTTGCGATAGAAACAACTTTTGGGGTGTCCTGCTTAAAGGCGTCTAAAAAAGTTTGATTAGGAACCTCAGTAATATTAACCACTTGAACAGAATCCCTAGGATTAATTGCAGAGGCAATCTCTGTAAGCATTTCAGCAGAGTTCTCGTTGCCAAGCAGAGGAACCACCACCCCCGCTTTTGAAGCAAGCTTACCATCTAGGTTTTTAGAAAGCGTCTTCCCTTCTTTTTTTAATAGTTTACGATTTTTTTTATAGAACAAAAAAAGAGCAGGCCGGTGGCCGTAATTTCTTAAAACACCAGTCCTCGTTGCGTCTTTTCCAATGGTAAAATAGATAAAAGAGCCAATAGCAGAAATAGCAAGAATAGCTATAAAAGGCATCCAGCCAAGAAAAACAAGAAGAACAAAGCCGCTAAAAATCCCAAAAAGCTGAAGAAAAGGATATAACGGAGATTTGTAAGAAGGATTGTACCATTGGGCAGATGTTTCGCGCAAAATAATAACACAAAAATTAACTGAAATAAACATCATAACCTTAAAAGCACTGGCAAGTTTAGCAATCTTAACAACATCTAAAAAAACAATCACAAGAGCCATTGCCAAACAGGTCATTATAATTGAGGCAACAGGCGTTAAATATTTCGAATGGAGCTTTTCTAAAAACGGAGGAAGCAGCCTGTCTCTAGCCATTGCAAAAGGAAATCTGGACGAGGCTAAAACACCGGAGTTAGCCATAGACATAAGTGTAATAACGCCAATAGCAGCAGCAGCATAACCAAAATACTTGCCTCCTATAATATTAGAAATAGTATAAATAGGACGAATATCTGTTGCAAGATCTTCAATAGGGATATTCCCCACAAGAACAAAAACAATAAAAACATAGACACAAGCAATGGTTATCAAAGAAAGAATCATGGCCAAAGGCAGGTTTCTGTCGGGATTCTTAATCTCTCCAGCTATTGCAGCGACCTTGGTCACTCCCGCATAAGAGATGTAAACAAAAGCAACAGTAGAGACTAAGCCTTTATTTCCGTTAGAAAGAAAAGGAGATAAAAATTCAGGCTTTACCAAGGGGAAGCCAAACAAAAAAACAGAGACAAGACAAGCTAAACTAAGGCTAACAACAACAATTTGGACCTTACCAACTTTTTTAATTCCAAAAATATTTATAAACAAGATAAAACACAAAAAACCTAAAGCAACAAGTTTTGTTAAGCCGTCATCAATATTAATTAAAACAGCCAGGTATGCCCCTAGCCCAATTAAGGCAAAAGAACTTTTTAAAAGTAAAGAAAGCCAAAGGCCAAGACCTGAAATAGTGCCAAATAAAGGTCCAAAAGCACGTTCGATATACACATAAGTTCCGCCAGAAGCAGGCATGGCAGTTGCCAGCTCTGACTTGGAAAGCGCTGCAGGCAAAATACACAAGGCGGCAATTAAATAAGCTAGCCAAACAGACGAGCCTGTTAAGCTGGCGGCAAAGCCTGGAAGAACAAAAATCCCACTACCAAGCATTCCACCAATACTAATGGCAATAACATAAGGTAACGAAAGGCTGCGTTCTAATTTTTTCATTTATAATTCTATATAATAAAAATAATGCTTTTTTTAAATCAAAGAGAAGATAACTCATTTTTTAAAACCAGAACGTCTTTAGCCAATTGCTCGGCTTCTAACTGGAGGGTTCCGTTATATATTCCTCTAATTTTTTTATTATGATCAACTAAAATAAAATGTTCTGTGTGAAGAAACTGAGTGCTGTCTTTTGAAAAACCAAAATCTTCTTCAGCAAAGTAAGATTGTCTAGCCAAAGAGTAAATCTTAGATTTTTCGCCAGTTAAAAAATGCCAATTTGTGGCGCTAATTTCATAAAAAGAAGCGTAGTCTAAAAGTTTTTTAGAATCATCGATCCACGGAGTAACACTAAAAGACAAAATCTCCACCAAAGGATCATTAGCAAAAACACGTTCGACAATCTTCATGTTGGAGGTCATTTTAGGACAAATGTCAGTACAGGTTGTAAAAATAAAACTAGCTACATGGATTTTATTTTCTAAACTTTTAGAAGAATAGAGTTTTTGGTGCTGGTTCAAAAACTCAAAAAAAGGAATTTTATGCGTGACCTGTTGGGCCGCTTCATCAGAATTTAAAAACAGAGGGGTGAAATCAGGCGTATTGTAATAAGGAAGCTTAGAAACTTGATTTTTACATGAAACAAGAAACAAAAGAGCGCTAAAACACAGTAAGACCGTCCGCGACATTAACACAATTTTTTGTTCCAAGAAGCCCATAGCGACGATTGTTTTTTATTATATAATTAGACTTAATTTTTCCGTTAAGATACCAAGTTTTTTGAACACCAAACTCATAACCTTTTTTAAAATTCCCCTCTTCAATAAGCAGCCCTTTTTTAGTCCAAATTTGGTTTGTTCCATTATACTCTCCATTATTAAACTGAAAAACAAAATTTTTAGCCCCGCCCTTATAATAACCAAGATAATCACCCTCTTTTTTACCACCAACAAACTTTCTTTTTTCTTTTAGCTCCCCTGTAGGAAACAACACTTTCCAAACACCGGTTTTTAAGCCGTTTTTGTAATAACGAGTCCACAACGTGTCAGAAGAGTTAGGATAAAGAGAGAAAGCCTTTCCAGAGAAAGGAAGGTCTTTGTAAACAACAATATTTTTAGTAAAATCAAGCCTTGAGTCAAGAGAACTTACCTTAAGAAAATCTTCCTGTTCTGAGCAAGAGCTCAGAACAAAAAACAAACACAAAAGTAACTTACTGACTAACTGTTCCTGGTGAACCATAATATCCGCTTCCGTTAATGTAAGGGGCGTCTCCCGTTGTGTGGTAATGATAGATTCCATCAGGAAAGTCTTTGGTTGCTAAAGTGTGGCCATGGTAAGAGTCAAGGTCAGAACTTGTAACGGTTTCACCTCCCTCTTCGGGGCCATAAACAGGAAATCCATCAAGCAAAAACCCTAAAAGCGCATCCTTACTAGCGTTTGTTGTTAGCCAAAAAGGCTCCATGTGGTAGTGATATCTTCCACCTGAGCCATCTTCAGCTCCAGGAGAAAGGGGCGCAGGATGTCCATTATAGTTGTCAAAAGAATTTATTTCTCTTGTTAACGGTTGGTTCATTCCGGCATACTGATTATAAAAAGGAACTCCATTTAAAGACACACCAATCGGCCCCATTGCCGTTGGCTTGTTGGTTGAGGTCTTTGACGGAGAATTAGGAATTTTAAAAGAAATAGAAAGCTCAGTAACTCTATTTGGATTTAAATGAAAGTCACCTGTATGAAACTTATTAGGGTTAGAAGTGTCGTAAGTCTCGTACTTAGCGTCATGCCATTTGGTCTCTTTAAAATAAGGGCTTTTGTGATCAGGCACTCCGTTGGTGTTTATATAAACGTAGCCTCCTGAAATGGTAATGTCAGAGGTAGCCCCATAAACCTTTTTGTAAACCTCTAAAGGAATTGTTATTGCGGGCTCAGAACCGGCTTCTTCGCTCTCTTCGTTTGAGCCAGAACACCCTAAACAAAAAAGAAACAAAAAGAAGATAGTTTTAGAGAGACATTTCATATTTATAAAGAATTTTTAAATTTGACTAAAAAACAGTCTAAAGGTTTAGTCATTAAGTTTCAACACAGCCATAAAAGCTTCTTGCGGAATTTCAACATTACCTATTTGACGCATTTTCTTTTTACCTTTCTTTTGTTTCTCTAGGAGCTTTCTCTTTCTAGAAATATCTCCACCATAACATTTTGCAGTAACATCCTTCCTTAAGGCCTTGATGGTCTCTCTAGAAATTATTTTAGCTCCGATAGCAGCTTGAATAGGAATATCAAACTGTTGTCTAGGAATTAATTCACGAAGCTTTTCACACATTTTTTTACCAATAGTATAAGCGCTGTCAAAATGAATTAAAGCGGAAAGAGCATCAACAGAACTCCCGTTTAGAAGAAGGTCTACTTTTACAAGCTTAGATTTTCTTAATCCAATCGGGGAGTAGTCAAAAGAAGCGTAGCCTTTAGAAACGGTCTTAAGACGGTCGTAAAAATCAAAAACAATTTCTGCAAGAGGCATGTCAAAAAGCAGCTCCACTCTTTGTGTGGTCAAGTAAGTCTGATTTTGAATGATCCCTCTTTTTTCAATACACAAGCTCATCACATTGCCAACATAATCAGACTTAGTAATAATAGCAGCCTTGATATAAGGTTCTTCAACACGGTCCAAACTACTAGGATCAGGAAGATCAGAAGGGTTGTTAACTAGAATACTTTGCTCAGGGTTTTTTCGGGTAAAAGCTTGGTAAGACACGTTAGGAACGGTCGTAATAACAGACATGTTAAACTCTCTTTCTAGGCGCTCTTGAATAATTTCTAAATGAAGCATTCCTAAGAAGCCGCATCTAAATCCAAACCCTAAAGCGGAAGAGCTTTCGGGTGTAAAAACCAAAGACGCATCATTTAACTGAAGTTTTTCCATGGAAGAGCGCAGCTCCTCAAACTCTTCTGTGTCAACAGGGTAAATTCCAGCAAAAACCATTGGTTTAACTTCTTCAAACCCAGCAATCCCATCTATTTGTGTCGAATCAGTATCTATTATAGTGTCTCCAACCTTAACCTCTTTGGCATTTTTGATTCCGGTTATAAGATAGCCAACATCTCCAGCTTCGACAGATTCTTTAGGAGTTTGAGTAAGGTTTAAGGTGCCAACCTCATCAACTCCGTAAGTTTTTTGAGTAGCCAAAAACTTAACAGATTGCCCTTTCTTTATTTTTCCAGAGAAGACTCTGAAATACGTTTCAACGCCTCTATAAGGGTTATAAACGGAGTCAAAAATTAAAGCTCTTAACGGAGCGTTACTGTCTGAGTTAGGGGCAGGAATAACATTAATTATAGCGTCTAAAATCTCTTCTATTCCTAAGCCAGTTTTGGCGGAAGCGTGAAGAATCTCTTCTTTTTTACAACCCAATAAATCCATAATATCATCACTTACTTCTTCGGGATTTGCAGAAGGAAGATCAACTTTATTTAAAACAGGAATTATTTCAAGGTCATTTTCTAAAGCTAAATATAGATTAGAAATCGTTTGCGCCTGAATACTTTGCGCGGCATCAACAACAAGAAGAGCTCCTTCGCAAGCGGCAATAGACCTGGAAACTTCATAAGAAAAATCAACATGGCCCGGAGTGTCAATTAAATTCAAAACATAATCTTCCCCTCCCTTAGAGAAGTTCATTTGAATAGCATGAGACTTTATGGTAATTCCTCTTTCTCTTTCAATATCCATGTTGTCCAACAACTGATCTTGTTTTTCCCTTGAACTAACTGCCCCAGTGAAGTCTAGAAGCCTATCTGCAAGAGTGCTTTTACCATGGTCAATATGGGCAATAATACAGAAATTTCTAATAGAGCTCATTTTAGCTTAAATTTAGCCACAAATATAACTCAATTAATGTTCAGCGACTATATAGATTAATATTTTACTTTTGTAATAAATTATAATATACTCTTGGCTAAAATAGGTGACATAGAACTCGGCAACTTTCCTCTTTTACTCGCTCCAATGGAAGACGTTAGCGACCCTCCGTTTAGAGCCCTATGTAAAGAGCAGGGAGCAGATGTGGTTTATACAGAGTTTATTTCCAGTGAAGGGCTAATAAGAAATGCTCAAAAAAGCGTAATGAAGCTGGATATCTTTGATAAAGAAAGACCAGTAGGAATTCAGATATTTGGAGCAAATCTAGATTCGATGCTTCAGACTGTAGAAATCGTTGAATCTGTTAAACCAGACATTATTGACATTAATTTTGGGTGTCCAGTAAAAAAAGTTGTTTCTAAAGGAGCTGGAGCAGGGATTTTAAAAGACATTGACCTCATGGTCAGCCTAACCAAAGAAATGTGTAAACGAACGAGCTTGCCAATCACCATTAAAACAAGATTAGGGTGGGACGAAAATTCAATTAAAATTGTTGAGGTTGCAGAAAGACTACAAGATGTTGGCGCAAAAGCTATTTCTATTCACGGAAGAACAAGGGCTCAAATGTATAAAGGAAACGCAGATTGGACGCTAATAAGAGAGGTAAAAAATAACCAAAGAATGTTCATTCCTGTTTTTGGAAACGGAGATGTTAATAGCCCCGAAAGAGCGAGGGTTATGAGAGATGAATACGGTTTAGACGGCGCAATGATCGGAAGAGCGAGCATAGGAAATCCGTGGTTTTTTAAAGAAGTAAAACAATATTTAAAAAACAGAGAGAGACTAGATCCACCAACAATAGACGAAAGAATAATAACAGCGAAAAGACATTTAGAAATGTCTATTAAATGGAAAGGAGAAAGGTTAGGGCTGTTAGAAACGCGAAGACATTATTCAAATTACTTTAAAGGAATCCCCGACTTTAAACCTTACAGAACAAAGCTTGTTACGTCAGACACTTTAGAAGAGATAATGGAAGTTTTCTTGGACTTAGAAAACAAGAAAGAGGCCTTTATTGTAACAGTTTAATTTTTTTAGTTGCAAGGGAAGCTAAATAAGAGCCTGCGGCACCCACAAACAAAAGCCATCCAACAACTAAAACAAAGTTTATTGGATCAAACGAAACCGGATAAGGGATTGAAGTTCCAGAGAGAAGAATTAAACCAAAAGCTTCTTGAACATAAACAACCAAACATCCAAGAATCAAACCAAGGAAACCTCCAGAATATGATAACAATAAGCCATGTTTAAAAAACACATTTTGTATTTGTTGTTTTGTAGCTCCAATTTTATAAAGAGTTCTAATGTTTTTTTGCTTTTCTATAATCATAATAATAACGGCTCCAACAGTGTTAAACATTGCTACAATTAAAATCAAACTCATTAGAAGGTTTAAAACAAGCCCTTCTGTTTTAATCATTTTATAATAGGTTTCGTTGAGTTGCTCACGTGTTTTTACCACAAACTCTTCGCCAACTATTGAAAAAATTTTTTCAGACAAGTCTAGGTTGTCAATATTATTGTTTGACTTAATCAAAACACCCGAAACAACCCCCTTTTTAAGGCTAAGCAGTTTCCTGGCAGAATCTAAAGAGGTGAAAACATTTTTTTGGTCTGTTTCATCTCCTGACAGAAAAATCCCCGTAGGCATAAAAAACATCGAATCAAAAGGGCTTTTTAAAACAGAAGACTTCCTTCCAACAGAAGGCACAAGAATAGTAAGACCTCCGTCGTAGTTAAAAAGACCTAAGTTTAGATTGTCAGCAATTGTCGCGCTAACAACTACATCATTTAAATCTTGAGACACCCACCTTCCCATGACAAGAACGCTGTCAATCTCCACCACAGAGCCATAGGCTTGGTCTAGTCCGGTTAAAAACCCATAGCTATTTTTATCTTCATTGTTCAAAAGAACTTTTTCCTCAATAATTTGGGACAAATGGCCAACCCCTAAAAGCGTAACAATCTTTTCAAGAGGAAGCGAGCTAATATTAAAGTGTTTTTCTTTTAAATGAGAAATTTTAATGTCAGGGTCAAAAGCTTTGGAATAATTTAAGCCAAAATCTTTAAGTCCAGAAAAAACAGACAAGACAATAAAAAAGGCACAAGTCGCAATAACCAAAACAAATGAAGCGACATGGCTGATTATATTTACAATACTCCAACTGCTTTTAGAGAGAAAAAATCTTTTTGATATAAAAGAAGAAAGGCTCACTTATATATTTTTTCTTTTCTCTAAAAGATCTGTGTTTTTGATTGGGTCTTCTCCGCTTTTTAAAGCGCTATCGATTTTTTCAATATACTCAAGAGAATCGTCCAAAAAGAAAGAAAGCTCAGGAATTCGTCTGATTTGATTTTTTACTAACATCCCTAAAGAGTTTCTAATAGCGCTTTTACTTTCTTTAATTAATTCAAAAACTTCTTTTGAGGCTTTTACCGGGAAAACGCTGACATAAACTTTTGCAACAGAAAGGTCAGGGGAGATTTTGACCTTAGTAACAGAAGCAATAAGGGTGTTTTTCAAAGAATCCTTTAAGAGCCGTTGTAAAATAGCAATAAGATCTTTTTGTAAAATCCCAGATATTTTTTTTTGTCGTGTTGTTTCCATTTTCTTTAGATTTTAGAAATACGAAGCGTATTTACTTCGCCTTTTGCTGCAATAGGCATGGCAGATAAATTGATAACAAGATCATTCTTTTTTACAAAACCATTAGTTCTTGCGAGTTCATTAACCTCTTCAATAGTACTGTCAGTACTAACAAAGTTATTATAAAACAACCCCTTAACTCCCCAAAGCAAATTTAACTGAGAGAGAATTCTTTTGTTTGAAGTAAAAACAAGAATCATTGAGTTTGGCCTCCAAGACGAAATTTGCCAACCAGTGTATCCGCTGTTGGTTAGAGTACATATTGCAGAAGCATTGATTTCGTTTGCTATACTAGCGGCGTGAAAGCAAATAGATTTAGTTAATAGTCTTTTAGCCTTTACACTAGGCAAATCAAAAGGGCTTTTTATTAACGGAGAGTCTTCAACTCGTCTAATGATTTTTTCCATTGTATTAACAACCTCAACAGGAAATTGTCCAACAGAGGTTTCTCCAGAGAGCATTACCGCGTCGGCTCCGTCCATAACAGAATTTGCCACATCATTTACTTCTGCTCTTGAGGGGGTAAGACTATCAATCATGGACTCCATCATTTGAGTAGCAATAATAATGGGCTTTCTTGCTTTTTTGGCTTTTGACACTAAAAGCTTTTGATTTAAAGGGACTTCTTCTGCCGGGATTTCAAGGCCTAAATCTCCTCTAGCAACCATGATTCCGTCAGCCGCTAGAATTATTTCATCCATATTAGCAATCGCCTCAGGCTTTTCAATTTTAGCTATTATAGGAATTTTATCATTAGAATTACTTTCTATTAATTTTTGTAAGAGAAAAATATCCTTTTTTGACCTAACAAAAGATAGAGCAATCCAATCAAATTCGTTTTTGACAGCAAAAAAAGCGTCTTCTTTGTCTTTTTCTGTTAATGCAGGCAGAGAAATATTAGTATTAGGCAAATTAACTCCTTTTCGGGATTCAAGAGCTCCACCTTGCAAGACTTTAGCCTGAACCACATCTTTTTTATTTGTTTTTAATACCTTAAAAATAAGCTTCCCGTCGTTAACTAGAATTTTCTCATTAACATTAACATCTTTAGGAAAGTCCAAGTAGTTTATCGAAACGCACTTTGCGTCTCCCTCGCTTACGCTTTTAGTTGTAATCTCAATAACATCTCCTTTTTTAATAAAAACATTTTCTTTAACAGTTCCTAGTCGAATTTTTGGACCTTGAAGATCCCCTAGAACAGAAGCATGAATATTTAGTTCCACGCTAAGCTCCCGAATGTTTTTTATAGTTTCTATGGTTTCAGTATAGGAAGCGTGAGAAAAGTTAACTCTAAACACATCAACCCCAGCATTCATAAGTTTTTTCAACATAGGCCTTTCGGAAGAAGCCGGGCCTAGTGTTGCGACAATTTTAGTCTTATTAAATTTCATTAGTCAACAATTAAATTATTTTTAGATTTTAATTTTTTGGAAGGAATTTTTTGCAAAGAAACCAGGCCAGAAATAAGCTTAAAATTTCCTTCATAATTTTTTAGCAAACTTTTTTCTCCCGAGTATTTTAAAAGGTAATCGGCTTTTGGAACTTCTGGCAACAAAAAGCTTTTACTTGTTTCGTCTTTAAAAAGCAAAGTCGAAGCAGGATTAACATTTTCTTTTTTATAAGAGTTTGAATATAGCCACAAATTAAAAGCCCCGTCTTTGTCTTCATGCTTATAAACCATAAAATGCGCATCAGACTTTTTGAAGCTTAAATCAGACTTAGATCTTTTAAAAGAAAAATTCAAGTTTTGGTTTAACGAAAAAGCTAGTTCAAACGCTTCAGACGAACTATAAACAGCATAAATCTGATTAAAATCTTCCAGCTCATTGTATGACAAAATATGATTAGACACAGTCAAATATACAATTAGTATGCGCCAAGAAAGAATATTAAAGAAAGAATTAACCTTGAAACCTTTTAAACAGGACACAAGCGTTATGCCCTCCAAAGCCAAAAGTGTTGCTCATAGCGACATCTATTTTCCTTTTTTGAGGCTTATTAAAGGTGAAGTTTATTTTATCGTCAATTGCCTCATCTTTAGTTTTGTAATTTATAGTAGGCGGAATAATTCCGTTTTTAATTGAAAGAATAGAAGAAATAGCCTCTATAGCACCGGCAGCTCCTAATAAATGCCCGGTCATTGATTTAGTTGAGTTTATATTCATAGAATATAAGTGGTTTCCAAAAACTTTATGTAAAGCATTTGTTTCGGCAACATCTCCAAGAGGAGTAGAGGTTCCGTGCATGTTAATTGTGTCAACTTCTTTTAAATCTGTTCGAGCATCTCTTAAGCAATTTTCCATAACCTTAATCGCCCCAATTCCTTCTGGATGTGGCGCAGTCATGTGATGGGCATCAGCAGAAAGCCCTCCACCAATAAGCTCAGCATAAATTTTCGCTCCTCTTTTCACAGCGTGTTCAAGATCTTCTAAAATCAAACACCCAGACCCTTCTCCTAAAACAAATCCATCTCTATCCTTATCAAAAGGACGTGAAGCAGATTTAGGATCGTCGTTTCTTGTGGAAAGCGCATGAAGCGCATTAAAGCCTCCGATACCTGCAATAGTTACACCAGCCTCTGACCCTCCTGAGACAATAACGTCAGCATGACCTAAACGAATATAGTTTAGACTGTCAATTAGCGCATTTGCAGAAGAAGCACAAGCAGAGACGGTAGCAAAATTAGGCCCTCTAAATCCGTGTCTAATAGAAATAATCCCCGGAGCGATATCAGGGATCATCTTAGGAATCATAAAGGGATTAAATCTTGGCGTTCCATTTCCTGCAGCAAAATTAAGAACTTCATTTTGTAAAGTCTCTAAACCACCAATACCCGCCCCCCAAATCACCCCAACACGATCTTTATCTACTGTTTCTAGGTTAATTTGAGAATCTTTGATTGCCTCGTCTGACGAGACAATAGCGTATTGCGCGAACCGGTCCATTTTTCTAGAGAGCTTACGATCCATAAAGTTTTCTGGATCAAAACCTTTAAGCTCACAAGCAAATTGTGTTTTGAAATTAGAGGAATCAAAATAAGTTATATCATTAGCTCCGCTTTGGCCAGAAATAAGACCATTCCAGAATTCAGAAAGAGTGTTACCTATAGGTGTTAGCGCTCCTAAGCCAGTAACAACAACACGCCGCAATTTCATAGCTGTTTATTTTACGTCCTCAATATATTTTACCGCCTGACCTACTGTGGCAATTTTTTCAGCTTGATCATCTGGGATTTGAATATCAAACTCTCTTTCAAATTCCATGATTAACTCTACAGTATCAAGAGAGTCGGCTCCTAAATCGTTAGTAAAACTTGCAGCAGGAACAACTTCATTTTCGTCGACTCCTAATTTGTCAACAATGATTGCATTGACACGAGATGAAATATCAGACATAATTCTTTGGTTTTAAAGTTCCGACAAAAATAAAAAACTTTACATTATATCACCTCTTTTTTATAAAAATTACAAAAAAAGATCGTTAGATAAAGTTGATTTAAGGTTTATAATTATGTTATTTTGCTATATAATTAACGTTTAAGTGAGTCATAAAAATCACAAAAAAGTAGTTTTATTTGCTTCAGGATCAGGGTCTAATGTTCAAAAAATTTGTGAATATTTCCAAAATCATGAAACCATAAAAGTGACTCATTTGTATTGCAACAACTCAAAAGCGCGAGTTTTAGAAAAGGTGACGGCTTTTGGAATAGACTACACATTGTTCAATAAAGCCGAGCTGTTAGATAGCGATAAGGTTTTAGAAAAGCTACTAAAAACTAGCCCAGACTTAATCGTTTTAGCAGGGTTTTTATTGAAAATACCAAAAAAAATAACAGAGAAATTTTCTAATAAAATAATAAATATTCACCCTGCTCTTCTTCCTGGATTTGGAGGAAGGGGAATGTACGGAATTAACATTCACAAGGCTGTTATTAACAAAAAAGAAAAGAGAACAGGAATAAGCATCCATTATGTAAATGAAAAATATGATGAGGGGGCAAATATTTTTCAAAAAGAGATATCAGTAAAAGAAAAGGACACTCCGCTAACTCTTTCTAAAAGAGTATTAAAAATAGAACACGAATATTTTTCTAAAATAATTGAGAAAATCTTAAATGGCGGAAAATAAAGAGATACACATATTTACAGATGGTTCTTCCAGAGGAAATCCAGGTCCTGGCGGTTATGGAATTGTTATGGAGGACAAGAGCTCAAACTATGTAAAAGAATACTCAGAAGGGTTTAGAAAAACGACAAACAACCGAATGGAACTTTTGGCGGTAATAGAAGCGCTAAAAAAACTCAAAAAAGAAAATGCACAGGTGGTCGTTTTTACAGATTCAAAATACGTAGTAGATTCCGTTGAAAAAAAATGGGTTTTTACTTGGGAAAAAAACAATTTTAAAAAGAAAAAAAACATAGATTTGTGGCTTGATTTTTTAAAAATATTTAGGAAGCATAGGGTCAAGTTTAAGTGGATAAAAGGACACAACAATCACCCTCAAAACGAAAGGTGTGACCATTTAGCTTTTCAGGCCTCTAAAAAAGAAACTGTATTGGTTGACAAGGCTTATGAAGATCAAGAAAAACTAACATTATTATGAAAAAAACATTAATAGTAGGAACGGTAGCTTACGACGAAATTGAAACTTCTAAAGGAAGTTCTGGGAAAATTCTTGGAGGAGCAGGAACGTACATTGCTCTGGCCACAGCTCATTTTAATTCTAAATCTGCAATTGTCTCTGTTGTTGGAGGAGACTTTGAAGAAAAACATTTAAACCTTTTGGAAAGTAAAGGAATAGACATTAGCCCAATTGAAATAATATCTAAAGGAAAAACGTTTTATTGGAAAGGAAAGTATCATAATGATTGGAACAAAAGAGACACCCTGAGCACACAGCTTAATGTATTAGCAGAGTTTTCTCCTGTAGTTCCTGAAGAGTTTAAAAACGCGGAAATAGTTGTTTTAGGAAATTTACATCCACTTGTTCAAACTTCTGTTTTAAATCAAATCACAACCAAGCCAAGGTGCATCATTTTAGATACAATGAACTTTTGGATGGATAATTCTTTATCAGAACTGCTGGAAGTAATTGCCAGAGTAGATGTTCTTGTCATTAATGACGAAGAGGCAAAGCAGCTTTCTGAAAAAGAGTCTCTTTTTACAGCGGCTGAAGAAATTTTAAAAATGGGCCCGAAGTATGTGGTAATTAAGAAAGGAGAACACGGAGCGATGTTGTTTGGAGACTCTCAGTTTTTTACTTCACCGGCTTTCCCTGTTAAAGAAGTGATCGACCCTACTGGGGCTGGAGACACTTTTGCTGGAGGATTTGCAGGACACTTGTCAGAGTCTAAGGAAATAAACTTTGAAACATTAAAAAGCGCCATAGCTTATGGAACTGTAATGGCCTCTTTTTGTGTAGAAAAGTTTGGAACAACTTCAATGGAAAACTTAAAAAAAGAACAGATTTTAGAAAGGCTAAAAGCTTTTAAAAAGTACACGGCCTATTCCCTTTAAAAAAGTTAATATTTTACTGTCGTAGCGTTAAATAAATTACTTAGTTTTACAACCAACGCCAATTATATTTATGAGCGACCAAATTAAGCATGAGTGTGGAATAGCCCTTATAAGATTGCTTAAACCTCTAGAGTTTTATCAAAAAAAATACGGTACCAAAAATTATGGTATAAACAAGATGTATTTGATGATGGAAAAGCAGCACAACAGGGGTCAAGACGGTGCAGGAGTAGCAAGTGTAAAGCTAAATGCAAGCCCTGGCGAGAAATATATTTATAGAGAAAGATCATCTGGAAAACAGCCAATACAAGAGGTTTTCTCTTTAATAAATCAGAGCATTCAAAACGCTTCTTTAAATGATCAAAACAAAAATATTCCTTTTTTAGGTGAGCTTCTTTTGGGGCATGTTAGGTATGGAACTTTTGGAAAGAATAATATTGAAAGTGTACATCCTTTTTTAAGACAAAACAATTGGATGCACAGAAATTTGATAGTTGCAGGAAACTTCAATATGACTAATAATCAAGAGCTTTTTGACAATTTGGTTAAGCTGGGTCAGCATCCAAAAAGTAGAGTAGACTCCGTCACTGTAATGGAAAAAATAGGTCACTTTTTAGACGATGCGGTTTTTAAAATATATAAAAACTTAAAGAGAGAAGGCTATAGTAAAAGAGAAGCTTCGCCTTTAATTGAAGAAAGGTTAAATATTGCCAAGATTTTAAAAAAAGCCTCTAAAGATTGGGATGGAGGATACGCTATGGCTGGACTTTTAGGGCATGGGGATGCGTTTGTTTTAAGAGATCCTTCAGCAATTAGACCGGCTTACTATTTTAAAAATGACGAAGTGGTGGTGGTGGCATCGGAAAGACCTGTGATACAAACCGTTTTTAACGCACCGTTCAAAGAAATCAAAGAGCTAGACGCTGGTAGCTGTATTATAATAAAGAAATCAGGAGAGTGTTTCACGTCAACTGTTTTAAAGAAAAAAGAAAGAAAGGCCTGTTCGTTTGAAAGAATTTATTTTTCAAGAGGGAGTGATCAGGAAATTTATTCTGAAAGAAAAAAACTAGGAGAGCTTCTGTTTCCAAAAATATTAGAAAACTTAAAAGGAGACTTGTTAAACACGGTGTTTTCGTATATTCCAAATACAGCAGAAACTTCTTTTTATGGTCTAGTTCAAGAAGTTCAACAACACATGATTAATCAAGGTATTAAAGACGTTCTAAAAGAAAAAGGAAAAGTTTCCAAAGAAAAACTAGAAGAACTGTTTTCCAATAAACCACGTATAGAAAAAGTGGCAATAAAAGATGCTAAACTAAGAACCTTTATTGCTGACGACGCAAACAGAGACGAGCTTGTGGCGCACGTATATGACATAACGTATGGATCAATAAACCCAACAGATAATCTTGTTATTATTGACGATAGCATTGTTCGCGGAACAACTCTACAGAAAAGTATATTAAAAATTTTAGACAGGCTAAATCCCAAAAAAATTACCGTTGTTTCAAGTGCACCTCAAATTCGTTATCCAGATTGCTATGGAATAGACATGGCAAGAATGGAAGATTTTATTGCTTTCAGGGCAGCGGTTGAATTAATTAAAGAAGAAAAAGAGAAAATACTTTTAAATACTTATAATGATTGTTTGAGCGAACTAAAGCTTCCAATCAGCAAAATGAAAAACAAAGTAAAAAGAATTTATTCGAATTATTCGGACATTCAAATTTCACAGAAAATTTCTGAAATATTAAAAGAAGAAGGAATAAAAGCAGAGGTAAATGTTATTTTTCAGACTGTTAAAAACCTTCATGTTGCTTGTCCAAAAAACTTAGGAGACTGGTATTTTACAGGAGATTATCCTACACCAGGAGGAAATAAAGTTGTCAACCAGGCGTTTGTAAATTACTATGAAGGACTAAACCAAAGAGCTTACTAAAAACAGTTAGCAACAAGAATTCGTTATTGAACTTACACATGAGAAAAAAAATAATTTCAGGAACACTTCTTACTGGGTTAATCGTTTTGGGAATCTTTCTTTATAATTTGGGGCAGAGACCAGATAGAGAATATCCATCGTTTACACTTCATCCTGAAAAAAAAGCCGCTACAGTTCATGACAGTATTCCTTTACAGGATGTTGTCCTAGCAGGGAATAACTGGGACGGAGTCATTACCATTTTTGACCCAAATACTTTTAAAATCATAAAAAAAGTAAGTGCCATGCCCGACCGAGAGGAAAGATTTGAAGAAATCTATTCAGGTCTAAGAAGTCTTGCTTCAGGTTTTATCAGAGAATATACCGGGGAAGGCAATGATCAATTGGTTGACGACATGTTTACGTCAAATGATGGTAGGTATATTTATGCATCAAGACCAAGTTTTGCAGATGTTGTTGCCATCGATGTAAATTCAGGGCAAATTGTTTGGCGAACACCTGTGGAAGGTATTAGATCTGACCATTCGGCTATATCTCCTGATGGGAAAACCTTTTTAGTTTCTGCCTCAACTGCGCGAAAGGTACACGCCATTGATGTTTCAACGGGTAAAATCATTGGTGGTTTTGAATCTGGAGACCAACCCCATGAAAATACATACTCAGAAGATGGTAAAAAAATATACCATGCCAGTATCGGCAAAGTCTTTTTTGCGTCGCCAAATCTTGACTTTTTAAAGGGAGATCGTTGGTTTCAGATTGTTGACGCTAATACCTATGAAGTGATACGTCGTGTTGATATGAAGCAAAAATTGGAAGAAGCCGGTTTTGATTGGATTGATCGAGCAATTCGTCCAATGGCCATCACCAAAGATGAAAAATTTGCTTATTTGCAAATTTCATTATTCCATGGTTTTTTTGAATACGATATAGAGAATGATAAAATAACCCGAAAATTAGATTTACCTATTCCTAAAGCAAATAAAAGTCTATCGCCTGGAGGCCATCTTTTAGCCTCAGGACATCATGGCATTTCTCTCAGCGGAGATGATAAAACTATATGTGTAGCGGGTACTATGGACGGTTATATCGCTATTGTGGATAGGGAAACCTTTAAATATAGTATTATTAAACTTTCTGATGATCCAAAAGAAGCTAAGCCATACTGGGCAACTTCAAGCAAAGATGGCACAAAGGCTTATGTATCTATAAGTGGGCTTGACAAAGTTTCAGTAGTTGATTATGCTACAGCAAAAGTAGTTGCCGAAGTTCCAGTCGGGAACCATCCTCAAAGGGTTCGAAATGGACAACTGCGTTTAAAATAAATGTTAAAGCCAGACAGAATTAAGAATTGTACTCGAACCAAAGAATTAGACCGAACAAAAAGATTAAATAAACGGAATACAAATTAACTATTGATAACTCCGTGTATAATTAATTGCTTCGTTATAGCCAATTCACGAAAGTCCTCGCGTACTTTTCTATCTGTGTTTATTTGCCATAACTTTAGTGCTTAAAAAAACGCAACTAAACATACACAAACACGTTAGAGTGCTTTAGCAAAGTTTTCAGAAACCACATTCCAGTTAATAACATTAAAAAATCCAGCAATATAATCAGGTCTTCTGTTTTGATAGTTTAAGTAATAAGCATGCTCCCAAACATCAAGACCTAAAACGGGTGTTCCTCCACAACCAATACCCTTCATTAACGGATTATCTTGATTAGCAGTTGAACAAACATCTAATTTTCCTCCAGGCTGAACACAAAGCCATGCCCATCCAGAGCCAAACCTTGTAGCTGCTGTCTTTGAAAAGGCTGCTTTAAACTCTTCGAAACTTCCAAAAGACGCGTCAATTGCTTTAGCAAGATCTCCAGATGGAGACCCACCACCATCAGCGCTCATAACGCTCCAAAATAAGCTGTGGTTATAAAACCCTCCTCCGTTATTTCTAACGGCAGAATTATTAAGATCAAGGCCTGAAAGAATATCTTTTATTGATTTACCCTCAAGTTTAGAGCCTTTTATTGCATTATTAAGGTTGTTAGTATATCCAGCATGATGTTTTCCATGATGAATTTCCATTGTTTTAGAATCTATGTGAGGCTCAAGGGAGTCGTAAGAGTAATTTAAGGCAGGCAGTTCAAAAGACATATGATATATATTTAATTCAAGTTATTTCGTTTATAAAATTAAGCAATAATCACGTACTTTTATATAGATATAAAAACTTTTTGACAACTAACTTCGACATTTATAATGCTTCTGCAGGATCTGGAAAGACATTTACCCTTACAAGCAGGGTATTGACCAGTATCATTAAATCAAAAGAGGACGATTCTTTCAAAAACATTTTAGCCCTTACTTTTACTAATAAAGCTGCGGATGAAATGAAGAATAGGATCTTAGCCGGCCTAAAAGAATTCGCAGATTTAAAAAACACAAAAAATCGCTCAGATTTGTTTAGAAAAGTACAAGATGAAACAGGACTTCCTGCAGAAAAAATTTGTGATATTTCTAAAAATCGTTTAAATATTTTATTGCATAATTTTTCTTTTTTTCAAGTCTCAACATTAGACAGTTTTAATCACAATGTTATAAGGGCCTTTTCAAAAGAGCTTAATTTGGTATCGAACTTTAGTGTCATAATAGATTCTGAAGAATTTATTAATGAATCCGTAGACAGGTTATTGGCTCAAACAGGAAAAGACAAAAAGACGTCCAATGCTTTAATTGACTTTGCTAACAAAAAAATTAACGAAGGGAAATCCTGGGATATAAGCTTTGATTTAAGGGAGCTAGCAAAAACGTTAACAAATGAAAGTCATTATAATCAAATAAAAGTTTTAGAACAAAAAACTTTGGGAGATTTTTTAAAAGAAAAAAACGAAATTAATAAAAGGATTTCTGTAATTGACAAAGCAAAGGCCGAGCTAGTAAAGCAAATGGATTTTTGTGTGGACTTAAACCAAGGGCAGTTAGTTTTTTCAAGAAATTCATTTCCAAACTTTTTAATTAAACTAAAAAACGACAAACAAACCTTAATAGACATTAATAGTATTGAGAGCCTTTTTGAAAAAAGCACATTAATAACTAAAAAGAGCCTTCTAGATAATCCAGAGAAGGGAGAGAGGTTGATTAAAACCTTAGAAGAATTATTTACTAAAACTAAAGAGCTTTTATTAGAAAAAATGGTTTTAAAATCATTTAGTCTTACAATTATTCCTGCAGCTGTTTTGAGTCTAATTAAAAAGAATTCACAAGAGATACAAAAAGAAAGAGGGGAGCTGTTGTTGTCAGAATTTAATCAAAGAATTAGCGAAGAAATAAAAGATCAGCCAGCTCCTTATATCTATGAAAAAATAGGAACAAAGTTTAAAGACTACATGATTGATGAGTTTCAAGACACCTCTTTATTACAATGGAATAATTTAATACCCTTAATATCACACGCCCTGGAGTCTGAAGAGGTAACTGGCAAAAAAGGCTCATTACTGTTGGCAGGAGACCCTAAGCAGTCAGTGTATAGATGGCGGGCAGCAAACCCAGACATATTTATTTCGCTTCTCCTTAAAGACAATCCATTTAGTGTGGAGAAGTCAAATAAAACACTTCCAAAAAACTATAGAAGCAATAAAGAGATTATAAAATTCAATAATAGTTTTTTTCAGCACCTTTCTCAGATAATGGAATCTCCAGTAAATAAACAGATTTACCAATTAGGCACAAAACAAGAGTTTAGCAAAACTAAAGAGGGGCATATTTCTTTGGAGTTTTTAAAAAACAAAGAAGAAGAGTATTTAGAAAAAACGTTTCAAAAAATAGAATCCTGTAAAAACAGGGGCTACTCTTATTTAGACTTTGGAATTTTAGTTAGAACAAAAAAACAGGCAGCAGCTATAGCAGGGTACTTGATTTCAAAAAAAATCCCGGTAATTTCTTCCGAAACACTGCTTTTAAGTAGCTCAAAGAAAGTTAATTTTTTAATTGAACTGATAAGGTTTAGAACCGACCCATTAAATCAACTTGCTAGAAAAACAATTATTAATTTTTTAATAGAAAAAGAAAGCCCAAAAGATCCGTGCTTATATTTTGAAGAGTTGATTAACGAATCCTCAGATGCAATTTTTAAAAAACTTGGGATCATGCCATTTCAAGACTTCATAAAAACACCTTTTATAAAATCAATAGAAATAGCCATTTTAAAATTAAACCTAGACATCAAGAACGATGGGTTTATTCACTTTTTAAAAGAAGAGCTTTTCGAGTTTGTCCTAAAAAACGGGATTGACGAAAAAGAGTTTTTAGATTATTGGAAAAAGAATAAGGAAAAAAGAAGTGTTATAATGGGTGGAAATCAAGAGGCCATAACAATATTGACGATTCATAAAGCAAAGGGGCTGGAATTTCCAATCGTAATTTATCCTTTTGCAGACTCAGCAACATTTAGAACTTTCTCTAAAAAAGCATGGCTTGCTGTTAATGAGAAAAAAAACAGCATGGACCTTTTAGTGCCTTTCAACAAAGCCATTCAAAGCTATGGTGAGAAGGGAAAAAACCTCTACAATAAATTAAGACATCAACAAGAGTTAGACAATACAAACATTCTATACGTTGCCTTAACTAGAGCGATAGAAGAACTTCATATAATTTCAAAATATCCAAAAAACAAGTCGATCAATTCACATAGCGAGATGTTCAGATCTTTTTTGGAAAGTGAAGAGATTTGGGAAGAAAACAGAACCCTTTATTCTTGGGGAAAAAAAAATGAACACAAAACAAAATCAGAACCAAAATCAGAGCCAAACTTAGTAGGGACAATCAACTCATACAATAGACAAGTCTACACGAAAAAAGCACAAATTGAATTTCAAAATCAACAAATTTTGTTTGGAAAAACCCTTCATAAATTGATATATAAAATTCAATACTCTTATCAATTAGACAAGGAAATCTTGGAATTTAGAGAGTCTAAAAAAATTAAAGGAATAAATAAAGAAGAAATCATCCAGTTGGTAAAACAAATCGTTCTCCACCCTAAACTATTGGGTTTGTTTGATACAAAAAATACTGTAATTTGTGAAAAAGAAATATTTGTTAACCAAAAAACAACAATTAGGCCAGACAGGATAACAATAACAGGGCCTAATAAATGTATAATATTAGATTACAAATCTGGGAAAAAACGAGCTAAAGACCTTAAGCAGCTGAGGGAATATACAAGAATTTTAGAGCAGATGGGATATATAGTTCAACAGGCCTTAATAGTATATTTTATACCCGAAATAGATGTTGTAGAGGTTAAATAGCGTAAAAACCCACGGAATAAATATCTTATATTCTATAAATTCATTAAGTTTGCTTTTATAGAATTTTTTAAAACAACTATTATAATGAAAAAATTAGGAAAATTAATATTGGTTTTTGCCGTGCTATTTTATGTTAACTCAACCTTAGCTCAAGACAAAAACAATCAATGGCAGGTTACGTTTGGTAATAATGCCGTCGATTTTCACCCAGTTGGAACAGATACGGAGGATAACCCTACGGGCCATCTGTTTAGCGAATATTTTAATATTCAAAAAAACTGGAACACACAAACTGCTATTAATTCAATTAGTATTTCAAGATTTGGAAACGAAAGTTTTTCATACGGTCTAAGAGGAACTCTAAACAGAGTGACTAGACTTGGAGATGAAAGAGCAAGAATTGAAGGAAAGAGAATAGCCAGTTTAGATGCGGTTGTAACGTATAACTTACCAGACTTCATGTCTTTCTGTAAACTTGAACCGTTCTTAGAAGCAGGAACAGGATATACTTGGTTTGGAAATCAGAGGTCTACAACTATGAATGGAGGATTTGGTGTTAATTACCCAGTTTCTGAGAAAGTGTCAATAAAATTAAATTCTGCATATAAGCACGCTTTTAACGATATGCAAGATTTAAAAGCTCATTTCCAACATAATATTGGAGTGGCTATTAGTTTTGGAGGGAAAGATACAGATGGAGATGGAATTTACGATCAATATGACGATTGTCCTGATCAGCCTGGCTTACCCGCTTTTAATGGGTGTCCAGATAATGATGGAGACGGGATTGTAAACAGCAAGGACTCTTGTCCTGATGTTGCAGGGCTAGTTGAGTTTGATGGTTGTCCTGACACTGATGGAGATGGAATTCCTGATGCTGAAGACAGATGTGTTAACGAGCCTGGCTCAATAGAAATGGGTGGATGTCCAGATACAGACGGAGACGGAGTAGCTGATGTTGACGACGGATGTGTTGAAGTTGCAGGACCAGTTGAAAACAGTGGTTGTCCATGGCCTGATACAGATGGAGATGGCGTTTTAGATAAAGACGATAAGTGTCCTAATGTTGTAGGATTAATAAACAACGCTGGATGTCCTAATCCCTCTGAAGAAATTATGGAAAAACTAAATGCAGTTGGAGCACAAGTTCCTTTTGATCTTAATAAAGCGTTATTAGGAGAGAAAGTTAAAGGGCTATTAGATTTTGTTGCTGATATAATGAAAGAGTACTCTGAGTCTAAATTCATTATTGAAGGACATACAGATAGCTCAGGTCCAAATGAATTTAACCAAAAACTTTCTGAAAATAGAGCGAATTCAGTTAAAGACTACTTAATAAGTTCAGGAATTAGCGCTGACAGAATGTCTGCTGTAGGGTTTGGTGAAGGCCAGCCTACTGTTTCAAATGACACTAGAAAAGGTAGAATGACAAACAGAAGAGTTGAATTTAAGGTACAAGACTAATTAAAACAATATTTTAATTATATTAAAAGCGTCTAATTTTAAATTAGACGCTTTTTTATTTTAACTCTATGAAATCTTTTTTAGAAAAAGTTTTAGAAGATGTACAAACAAAAAACATAGACATAGAGCGCGCTTGCTTTGTCTTCCCAAACAAACGCTCATCTCAGGTCTTTAAAAACCTGCTTTTAACAACAACTAAATATCCTTTTTTTGCCCCTACAATTGAGAGTATTGATTCCTTTATTATTAAAATTTCAGAACTAAAAGAAATTAAAAACTCTGTAGCTCTATATAAACTTTTTTCAATTTATTGTTCTATAAATAAAGGCAAAAACAACAATATTGAAACCTTCGGAAATTGGGGGAGTACATTTATTAATGACACGATAGAAGTAGAGCAAAATTTATTAGAAGTTCAAGTTGTAATAGAAGAATTAGTAGAAATTAGTAAAATAAAAAATTGGGGAGAAATTAATAAAAAAAATACAGAAACTGATCTTTTTTGGGAGCAACTATCTGAGCTATATAATAGCTTTAAAAAAACTCTTTTAGAAAATAAACAGGGAACAAAAGGGATATGTTATAGTGAAGCACAAAAAAACCTAGAGCACTATAAAGAGGCGAACAACAGTACAAAACATATTTTTATTGGGTTAAACGCACTTAGTAAATCGGAAGAACTCATCGTTAAGGAGTTGTTGAACTTTAACCAAGGGGAGGTTTATTGGGATATTGATCAGTCTTTTATTAACAACAAAAGCCATGGAGCAGCGCACTTTATTAAAAACTACAAAAATAGCTGGAATCACTATATTAAGAATCGGTTTAATTGGATCTCAGACGATTTTAAAGGCTTAAAAACAATTAACATTATAGAAGCAACAAAGTCTATCGGACAGGCCAAGGAAATAGCCGAAACACTCTTTTTAATTAACAAGAATAAACTAAAAAAAGCAGCATTGGTTCTGGGAGACGAAACTCTAATTGAGCCCGTTTTGAATCATTTGCCTGAAAGCATAAAGAATATTAGCATTGGTTCAGCCATCCCTTCAAGCATGCTTGAATTGAAAACACTATTAAAATTAGTTTTGGAAATGCAGTCTAATAATTTAAAAAGCAAAAAAGTAAAACAAACAGACTCAATAGTTTCTTCTAGGGTCATTAGAACCGTCCTTCAGGATTTAAATTTAGAAAACAAAAACAGCCTTTTATCACTAATTTTAAAAACTTGGAAATCTCCAATAGAAGCCTTAAACAATCTTATTAGTTTTGTAGAAAAATTATCGTCTAACAAAAACTTAAACGTTACGGACTTAACGGAATCAAAAGTAATTTTAGAGATCCTGCTAGAAGTGAGGGAGTTAATAAAAGAAAGTGATAATATTAAAAACATTAATTCTTTAAAAGAGGTTTTGTTTACTTTTTTAGAGGAAATACACCTTCCCTACGAGTCTGACAAATCAGCTATGATTCAGGTTATGGGGCTTTTAGAAACTAGGGCATTAGATTTTGAAACCGTTATTATAAGCTCGGTAAACGAAGGGTTTCTTCCAAAAGGCAAAAGTTTTGACTCATTAATTCCTTTTGATCTGAGAAAAAAACATAATTTGTTCACCTTTAACGATAGAGATAAAACTAATACATACCATTTTTACAGACTTCTTCAAAGGGCACAAAATATTTTTCTGATATATAATAATGTTAATGAAGGGATTAAAGGAGGAGAAAAAAGCAGGTATATTCATCAGCTAGAAATGGAAGGGCTTGAAAATCATAAAATTATTTACAAAAACACAATACTAAATCTGTCAAACAATAATGCGGAAATAAAAATTATAAAATCACCTCGTTCCTTAGAATTGTTAAAACAACTTGCCATTAGCGGATTCTCACCATCTTCATTGGAAGGGTATTTAAGAGATCCGGAAGAGTTTTATTATTCAAAGCTCCTTAAAATAAACTCTACAAATGATGAAGAAGAGGAATCAGTTAGCGCAAGAGTCGTTGGACTTATATTTCATGAATCTGTTGAAGAACTATACAAGCCCTTAGTTAATAAAACAATTACAGTTCAACTTTTAAATCCTCTATTAAAGAAAGTAAAAGAAACTGTAAAAGCTAGTTTTGTTAATAATTATGAAGCAGATTTTAATACGGGTAAAAATCTTATAGCATTTGAAGTCATTAAAAATGCCATAATAAAACTCATCTCTAATGAGCTGGAAGATGTAAAAAACGGAAACACCATAAAGCTGCTTGCCCTAGAAGAAAAAATTAATCAATCGATAGACATCAGTGAGTTAAATTACCCGGTTAAATTAAAGGGTATTATAGATAGGGTAGACAAGAGAAATGAAACCATAAGGATAATTGATTATAAAACAGGATTAATGAAACCAGGGGATTTAAAAATAAAGAACCCATCAACTCTTTGCGATAGCTCCTCTCAAACAAAAGCAATGCAATTAATGTGTTATGCTAGTATGTATTTAAAAAATAATACAAGTTTAAAAGGACTAGAAGCGGGAATTATTTCTTTTAGAGACTTAAACAGCGGCTTGATGAAGTTGACAATAAACAACCCATCAGAAAGGGCTAGCTTTATTAAAAATTCTCATATTGATGAATTTGAAAAGTCATTAAAAAAATTAATATTAGAGATGATGAATTCAGAAATTCCTTTTACAAAATCGGGCCTTAATTAGACTTATAGACAACTTCAAGCAAAATCTCATTTCTTCGATTAAAAACCTTATAAGGGCTATTATAAGATAGTACAATAGGCTGATTGCTGATTATCGTTATGTTTTTTTTATTTAACTTATTAACTAGCAAACGATAGTTTTCAGATATTTTATTTGAGTTAGAGTAACCGCCATAAGTAATAGAGGCAAAAACTCCTTCCTTAGATTTATAAACCTCTATACTATTATCTTTAGGCAAAACAATTTTTTTCTCTAAATATTTTACAGGCAAAACAAACTCCATAGTGTTTAAAGAGCCTTTGTTAGTCATATAAACAGGGGCGGTCATGGCGATTTTTGTGTTATCTGAGTTATTTCCACTGATATATTTAAACAGTTTAGAGAAGTTGTTATTAGAAGTGACTTTTGCTTTCATTGAAGGCGGATAATACCTTAGCTCAATATTATCTATCGTGTTTATAACTTTGTATTGTTGAATTTCTGTCTGTTGAGAGAACATAGTGATTGAAAATAAAAAAAATAGATATTTAAACATAATATTTAGACTCGAGTTAATTTAACTGGGTATGTTTTTCCAGAATTCCATTGCGGTACATAAAGGTTCCAATCATTATCTATGCAAACATCGTGCGGGTTTCTAAAACTGACCTGATCATATTCAGGCTTTACAAGCATTTTGTCGAAATAAGAAGGAGAGCTGCCTCCGGGAAAAGAAACAACTTTATTGTTTTTGTCTAAAACGGCAAGCATTCCGTCATAAACTCCCCAATCTTTAGTGACTATGACTGCAAACAAAAGGTATTCCCCTTTAATTACTGGTCTACACACATAACAGCCAGGAAGTTTAATAGTTTCTATCCATTTTCCATCAAGAGAGAATCGTTTAAATTCATTTTTACTTCTTGATGATATTAATAGTGTTGGATTGGTTTTGTTTCTGCTGTCTATTGTTATTCCGTGACAACATTCAAACAAATCATCTCCATCTCCATGACCTCCAAAATGACGAATATAATTCCCTTTGCTATCGTATTGAATGACATAATCTAATCCATAACCGTCAGCCACATAAAAATCGCCATTTTCTGCAACTGCAATTTCTGTAGGTTTAAACTGAGAGGCATTTGAATAAGCTTGAATTTCTTTGGGATAGGATAATTCTATAAGTTTTTCGCCTTTAAGAGTTGTTTTGCAAAACTTATTAGAGTCTGGGTCTGTAATAAATAAAAACTCCTCCCCACCTTGATCAACAATAGAGAGGCCATGAGCGCCAGGATAATTTAAACCCCAAGAATCTAAAACTTTTCCAGAACGATCATAAATTAAAATATTATTTTTAGGATGTGTTGTAGTTAAAATGATTCTGTTTTTGGAATCCATAACCATTTCGTGACAGTGATTTACGGGATGAATATTTGAGTTTTGAACTCCCCAATCTTTATTGACTTCAAACTTAAAATCACCATGCCCTATAGGGTCATTTAAAAAGACCTTAGAGGCGCCATAAAGAGAAGGTATATATAATGGAATAGAAGCTGTTAAAGAGACTTTTTTAATAAAAGATCTACGAGAGTTTTTTTTAATCATATAAACGGAGTTTGTAAAACACCCTTCAAGTTAAATAATATAAAATAAAACCAAAAAATAATGAGAGATACTTCCTCCAAGAACAAATAAATGCCAAATAGCGTGTGAATATTTCATCTTTTCATGACTATAAAAAATGGTGCCAAAAGAATAAAGAAGACCGCTTAAAATTAACAACAATAAACCATTAAGTTCAAGAGAATTAAAAACACTATTAAAATCTAGGACAACCAACCAGCCCATTGCCAGGTAAAGCGCTAGGGAAAGTTTTTCAAATTTTCCAGTCAAAAAAACCTTAAACACCGTTCCAATTAAGGCAATTGCCAGAACAGCAATAAAGACTTTAACTCCGTTTCCGTTATACAAGGTTATTAAACAAATTGGAGCATATGAACCCGCAATTAAATAGAAAATACTTACATGATCAAATATCCTAAGTTTGCTTTTTAGCTTTATATCAGTTGCATAATGATATAATGTTGATGCAGCATAGAGACAAATCATCCCAAATTCAAAAAACAGAATACTTTCAGTACTAAAGGCTGTAAGATTTTGATTGTAAAAAAGTAAAATGGGTAGGCCAATTAAGCTAAGAACAAATCCTATAAAGTGAGTAAGTGTGTTCCAAAATTCTTCTTCTTTAGTTTCGTTCATTAATTAATTTTAAAAGATTTTTTTTAAGTTTTAAACGATCTAGTTTTCCATTAATTCTATCGAATTTTTTTAAACAATATATGTCTTTAGGCTTTTCAAATATCTTTAAATTTTGAAAAGCATTAACCGCATTATTAGGGATGTTTCCTTCAAAGACTAAAACAGTTTTTTCTCCTAGAATTTTGTCAGGCACTCCGCAAATAGCAAAATTTTCTAAGTAATAAAGGTTTAAAGTTTTTTCAACTTCTTCTGGAAAAATCTTAATTCCCCCAGAATTAATTATAAAATCATTTCTACCAATCCAAATAAATTTTGTGTCAGAAAGCAGCTCTATTTTATCTGTTGTTAAGAGGGGAAGGTTGGAAAGATAAGGAGCGTTAATTTCTAAACAGCCCCGTCTTGACTTAAAAGAAACGCCAGGGATCGCCGTAAACTCTTTTTCTCCCTTACTTAAACTCTTTATAGCTACATGAGACAAGGTTTCAGACATTCCATAAGTTTCAAAAACACCTAATGAGTTGTTAATAAGCTTTTTTTGAATCGAAGATCTAGTTGGACTTCCTCCTACAATTAAACAGTTTATTTTATTAATATATGGAATGGACTTTTCTAACTGATGAGGAGTCATGGCAACAAATTCAAAGTTTTTAGAGGAGTCTTTAATAGGGTTATCATCAGGTTTTTGAATAAATAAATCTAAACCTAAAACTAACGATCGAACCACCATCATTTTTCCAGCTATAAAGCTAATAGGTAAACACAGCAATGCCTTATCTTCTGGCTTTAATTTAAAAAATTTTCCAGTATTTATGGCTGACTGAACCATTGCTGCTTTTTGAGCTAAAAACAATTTTGGAGGACCTGTTGAACCAGAACTCTGAACAGTAATATTTAATTCATCACTTAACCAATCTAAAATAAAAACAAAGACTTCATTATCTTTAAATAATGACTTGTTACAATGCTCAACTAAATCGTATTTGTTATATGAAACGCCTTGTAACTTAAAATCAGGATGAACAATAATTTCGTTATTAGTCATGAATTTTTAAAATATAATTGCTAAAAAATGCTGTTTCCCAATTCTTTTTTGGATTGTACTTTAAAAACCCTTTTTCTATATAACACGGGGAATCTATATTGTTGGAATAAAGCATCCCAGTTCCAAGCCCTTGTTTCATCTCAGATCTTTTATTATAAACCCACTGAGAGATAGCATTTAAACCAACATTACTTTCAAGTGCGCTAGTAGACCACCATTTTATTCCTTTAGAATTTGCAATTTTTATCCAAGAATCGCATGCTTTAAGGCCTCCAGTTAAGCTAGGTTTTAAAATAATATATGATGGGTTTATTAATGAAAGCATCTTAGTTCGTTGTTTCTTTGATGTTAAACCAATAAGCTCTTCGTCTAATGCAATTGCTATGGGAGATTTTTCACATAAAAAAGCCATTTCGTTCCACATTTTAGTTCTTATGGGCTGCTCTATAGAATGAAGATCGTATTTAGATAGAATCTTCAACTTTTTAAGCGCGGAGTTAGGGCTAAAAGAACCGTTGGCATCTAATCTAATTTGAATATCAGATGAAGAATACTCAAGTCTAAGAGATTTTAAAAGCTCACACTCTAAATCAAAATTTAAAGCTCCAACTTTAATTTTAATACAATCAAATCCACTTTCAATTTTTTCTTTAATTTGTTTTTTCATAAAGGATTTTTCACCCATCCAAATTAATCCGTTTATAGGTATAGCCTTTTCTCCTTTTGTGAAACTAGAGGGCATTAAAACAAAAGGATTAGAACTTTCAAAAGATAAATAGGCAGTTTCTAATCCAAAAAGAATTGAGGGATACAGTTCAAGCTTCGTTCTTAGCACGTCTATTCCAAGGCAGATATTATTACAAATTTCTTTTAATTTATCTTCATATGAAGCAATTGGATCTGGACTAAGCCCAGCAATTAAACTACACTCTCCCACTCCATAACCGTCTTTTTCAACAATTATAATAAACCAACTTTCTTTGTTGTTTAAAACCCCTCTTGAAGTTCCGCTAGGATTTTTAAAGTTCAATAAATGTCTGAAATAATAAGCCTTCATGAACTAGATAATTTCTAAGTAATGTAATGATAAAACCATTGAGTAAAAAACAGTAGCAAAGACAAGTGGTTTTAAAAACTCATCAAACTTTTTAGAGTTAGTGATCTTAGAAACCTGGAAAAGATGCACAATTAACCACAAAATAATTAGCGTAAAAAGCACTGTTAGTAAAGAGGAACTGGAATTTAATTTAAATAAAAAGACAATCATCAAAATTATTGAAATAGAAATTATAAGATAGTGATATAGTTTAGAAAAGTGAGCTCCAAGACAAACAGCTAGAGTTTTTTTACCCATTAATTTATCATTTTCTAAATCTCTCATATTGTTTAAGTTCAACACACCTGATCCTAAAAGGCCCATTATACAGGCCGGATAAATAAGTAAATAATTCAAAGAAGATGTAAATAAAAAATTTGAGCCCAAAACACTTACAAGTCCAAAAAAAACAAACACAAAAAGGTCTCCATATCCGCTATATCCGTAAGCATTTTTACCAACAGTATATTTTATTGCTGCAATAATTGCTAAAACTCCCAATCCAATAAACAAGACAAAAGAGAAAAAATCTTCGCTAAATGATAGATAAACCAATAAAGTTGTCAGCAAAAGACATATTATAGAGGTTATTATTATGCCTTTTTTCATTTCTTGAACACTAATAATTCCCGATTGAACAGCTCTTTTTGGACCAATTCTGTTTTTATCTGTTCCTTTTACTCCATCGCCATAGTCATTTGCAAAATTTGAAAGAATTTGATACGACACAGTTGTAGCTAAGGCAACTATAAATATTAACAACTTAAAGTCGAAGGTACTGTAAGATGCAAAAGAGCCAATAAAAATTCCTGACATTGACAAAGGAAGCGTTCTTAGCCTAGCCGCAGAAACCCAAGCACTAAATTTTGAAATATTATTTTTTGACAACCTTTTTTTAATAATGATTAAGGAAATTTAGGAAACTTTTTAAAGTTAGGGGCCCGTTTTTCTAGAAAAGCATTTTTACCTTCTTGTGCCTCTTCCGTCAAATAGTACAGTAAAGTAGCGTCTCCAGCAAGCTGCATTAACCCGTGTTGTCCGTCAAGTTCTGCGTTAAGACTACGCTTGATCATTCTAAGGGCTAAAGGACTTCTTTGTTGCATAATAGAACACCACTCTAAAACGGTTTCTTCTAACTTTTTTAAGGGAACAACTTTATTTACCATCCCCATTTCTAAAGCTTCTGTTGCAGAGTATTGTTGACATAAAAACCAAATTTCTCTAGCTTTTTTTTGTCCTACATGCCGAGCTAAATAGGATGACCCAAATCCTCCGTCAAAGCTACCAACTTTAGGTCCGGTTTGTCCAAAAACTGCATTTTCACTAGCAATGGTTAAGTCACAAACAACATGTAAGACATGTCCTCCCCCGATAGCATATCCGTTAACCATAGCTATAACAGGCTTAGGAATTTCTCGTATTTTTTTATGTAAATCCAAAACATTTAACCTTGGCACTCCATCATCTCCTATGTAGCCTCCAGATCCTTTTACATTTTGATCCCCTCCGCTACAAAAAGCTTTATCGCCCTGACCAGTAAAAACGACAACATCAATGTCGTTTCTTTCACGACAAAGATCAATTGCTTCAAGCATTTGAATATTCGTTTCTGGTCTAAAAGCATTGTAAACCTTTGGTCTATTGATGGTTATTTTAGCAACTCCCTTGTATAATTCAAATTTTATATCAGAGTATTTTTTAATATGTTCCCACTTAGTTGTCATGAAAATTTTTTTATTAAAGATAAGGTTTTCTTGAGAGAAACCAACCGCTAAGATCTAGACAAAAACTTGAAATAGTTTTTTAAAGTATCAGAACTAATTTTAGATGAAGTGGTTATTTCTAAAATTTTAGGAGTACGTGATTTTTTAAAAAAACTTGATAAAGCTATTCTTAGACCAAGTTTAGTTTTTTTATTTTGATATTTAAACCCATGCATTTTTGCAATTTGTTTAGCGCTTAAACCGTGCTTAGTTTCAATAAAAGAAGAAAAAAATTTATTTTCTTTGTAGCCAGGCAATATTCTAAAGATTCCACCACCATGATTATTGATGATTATAATCCTAAACTCCGAGTTCACATAATTATTCCAAAGACCATTCACGTCATAGAAAAAGCTTAAATCTCCTGTCACTAATAACGTTGGAGTATTGTTAACAATTGACGCTCCAACTGCAGTAGAGGTGCTTCCATCAATTCCGCTAGTTCCTCTGTTGCAGTATACAGAGTTAAAATGAGACATTTTAAAAAGCTGTAAATATCTTATGGGAGAGCTATTGGCAACATGCACTTGATAATTAACTGGAATTTTAGAAGATAAAACAGAAAATACAATCAAGTCTGAAAAGGGAGCCTTCTTAATAAAAGTCTTATGAAATAATTGCCTTTTATTAGATAATTCCATCCACAAATTTTTGTAATTTAAATCTACATTAGATTGTAAAAGTATTTTTTCAAAAAACAAATTAGGATCTACCTTTATGCGCCTTACTCCTACATAATAAGTGTCATTAGGAGAATTAAGTCCAATATGGAAATGATGTGAAGGAGGATAATCTCTTAAGAATTGCTTGATTTTTTTTGAAATAACCATTCCTCCAAGAGTGATCAATATTTTCGGTTTTAAATTTGAAAAAAGGGTCTCTTTATTTTTTAGAGTTTCAATAGGCGCGATTATTTGATCAATATTTCCAAAAAAAGATTCGTGATTTAAATTAGAGGTAGATTCTTTTAGCACCACAACGCCAGTTTTTTCAGCTAATATTTGTAGATTTTTTTTCGACAAATAATAGGGTGTTGAACACCCTATTAAGAGTAATATTTTAGATTGTTTTTTAAAAAAAGACTTAAACTCATCTAAATTTATTTTTTCATCAGAAACTTCAAAATTTAAAGATTTACTAGATATTTTGACAGATGGACTAGAAACAAAATCGTATAATGGTTCTTCAAAAGGAACATTAATATGTACGGGTTTTTTAAGATGAACAGCTTTAAAAAAACTAGAAGAAACTAGATTCTCATTAAAGTCTTGAATTTTTGATTGTTGTTTTTTTAATGAAGCTTTATCTAATGGTGTTTTAATTAATTTTTGAATATTACTTTTAAGAATAGCCTGAGTTTGATGGGTTACATCCTGGATTAATGAGCTGGAAGATAAAATGTTATTTCCAAAAACTTTATTTTGATCAATTGTTTGACCATCTCCTATATTGATTTTATATATTGGTCTATCAGTAGAAAGGATGATTAAAGGGATGTCGCTATAATACGCTTCTGCTATTGCAGGAGAATAATTTAATAAAGCGGTTCCAGATGTACATAATAATATTACAGGGACTTTTGTTTGCTGAGCAATGCCAAGAGCAAAAAATCCTGCAGATCTTTCGTCAACAATACTATAGCAATTAAATTTCTTATCAGAAGCAAATCCAATTGCTAAAGGAACATTTCTAGAGCCAGGAGAAATAACTATATCAGTTATATTGAACTTCAAGCAGTAAAGCAAAATTGTTTGAGCAGAAGGAATTGTTGGATACATCATTCAGAATACAAATGTAGTAAATGAATTAATGAGCTACTTAAAAAGAACATCTATCATAGTTTGAGACTTGTGAACTATTTCCTCCCATTCCTTTTCAGGATCGCTATCATGAGTTATTCCTGCTCCAACAAACAATTTAGCCTTGTCGTTTTTTATCTGTAAGCATCGAAGGTTTACAAAAAGATGGCAGTTTTTGGAGTCGATTTTACCTAAATAACCGGAATAAAAGGATCGGTCGTGTTTTTCTTTTTCATCTATAATTGAAATGGCTTTATTTTTAGGGACCCCAGCAACTGCAGGAGTTGGGTGAAGTGCCGTTACTATTTCCTTTGGAGGCTTATTTGTAAACCCTGTGATTAGAGTTTTTAAATGCTCAACCTTACCAGCTTTTGAAGATATGAGCTCTTGACATGTTAAATCTTGACAAAGAGGATTCAATATTTTTTTAATTTCGTCTTCAACTATTTTCTGTTCAAATAGCTCCTTTTCACCCCAATGCGAATCGTTTAGACTTTTTGTTCCCGCTAAAGCCATCGTTGAAATTTTATTGTGTTGAATTTCAACTAAAGTTTCAGGGCTAGCTCCAATCCAAAAACCCTCATCAGGATGATAAAACAAATAACAAAAAGCGCCTGAATACAAATTCAAGATATTTTTGAAATATTCAATGGTATTTTCAGACTTAAGTTCAAATTCAAAACATTTAGAATAAACAACTTTTATTAAATCTGAGAAAGAAATTTGATTCACAATGCTTACAACATCATCAATATATTGTTTTTTATATTTTGTAATATCTAAAGGAATTTTCTCTTCAAAAAAAGACAAATCTTTTGACGCACTATTTTTTAAATACTGTGTTGAAACAATGTTGTTAGATGAAATTAAGTAGCCATCACCCGACGGATTAAATGGCTTTATAAGAAATCCATCACCTGTTGGGGTTGTTTCTTTTTTTGGAATTTTATCAGAGCTTATATAACACTCTAGCAAATTTGAGTCAGGATTTCGAAACGCCGCAAACGAATGTTTGGCTTTTATTAAAAAACTTACTTGATCAAAAAAAGCGCTATTAGAAATCATTTATAATTAAAGAAAAATTATTTGAGAGCTACGTAAATAGAAGTTGCTCCAAGCATTAAGGGCTCAATAGTAATATTTTTAAAACCACAGTTTTCTAATACGGAAAGAAATCGCTTGCCGCTAGGAAATTTCTCCGCAGATTTTTGAAGATATTGATATGCTTCTTTCTCCTTAGAGAAAAGTGAGCCAACAAATGGAATGAAAGATCTGCTAAATAAAAAGTAAAAAAATCTTATTATTGTGTTTTCCGGGACAGAGGTTTCAAGAATGATTAAAACACCACCCTTTTTAAGAACGCGGCAACTTTCTTTTAATCCTTTTTCTAAATTTTGAAAGTTTCTAACTCCAAAACCAATAGTTACTACGTCAAAATTTGAATCGGAATAATTAAGATCTTCAGCATCTCCAGAATTTAAAACAATAGTATCAGACAAGTTTTTAGCAACAATTTTTTTTCTTCCCACTTCTAACATTTTTTCAGAAATATCAACTCCGATAATTTTCGCATCTTTTATTTTGGCAAGTTCTAAAGCAATATCAGCAGTTCCAGTGGCAATATCTAAAAGTTTTTTAGGATTATGGCTTTTAGCAATAGAATACATTTTCCTTTTCCATCTTATATCATTCCCAAAAGTCATGACTCGGTTTAAAAAATCATATTCAATAGAAATTGAATCAAACATGCTTTCAATTTGAGTTTTTTTAGAAGAATTAAGCGATTGATTAGGTTTCATTTATTTTTTATAAAATACCGTGGTAAAGATAATTAATTAGGAGGCACTTGAAGCCAAAAGAAAATTAATTTAATAAATGCTTTTGCTCTTCGTTTCGCCATCCAGATTGGTAATTATAATCAACAAAATAAACAGTAAAATCTGCCTGATACTTATAACGTACAAAAAATAATTTTTTTTCTGCTTGATAGTTATTTTTTGTAAAATACCAAAGACCTGAATTACCCTTTGCTTTGTAAGATTTATTAACCTTATAAGCTTTTAAGTCAGCTTGATATTCATAGTCGACAACATAGACTTTAAGGTCGGCTTGGTAAGAGTTTTTAGTAACAAAAATTTTTTGAGCACTTAAAGAGTAGCACAAAACAAAAACAGAAATAAATGAAATAAACGAATTCATCAAAATATAATTGTCAAAAACAATGCCATTTTATAAAATCAAGCTCAAATCTCCCACCCAGGCCTGTAATTTCTAGTCACAAATTGATTTGCCTCTTCAAGGTTGGTTATTCTCATGTTTTCCCCATCCCAAAGAAGTTTTTTTCTAGCAAAAAAGTCAAACCCTCCGCTTGGATTTTCTTTGCGTAACATATAGCTTCTAATGGCTAAATTCCCCATTAAGACTGTTTCTGTCATTGGCCCAGCATAATCAAAAGATGAGGTTAAATCAAGATGTTCTTTACTGTTAAATCCAGCTTTACAGGCATCTACCCATTTTCTTTGGTGTCCATATTCAGGCTCAGGCATTTCTTCTTTTTCAGGACCAAACTCAGTTTCTCCATTATAAAGATATAGTTTAGGCGTAAGAGGAGAACTGTCATTTATATTAGTAGAAATAATTCCTTTTTCTCCAATCATTAACACGCCATTTCCACTTCCAGCGCCACCAATATCACTGTTTGGAGGGATTATGTCCGGGTGTGGAGGTCTTATTCCTCCATCTGTCCAAGTTAATTGAATAGGAGAATCATTTTTTTTTGTTGAATCAAAATTTAACGTAATCAATGATGAAGGAGGGCAGCCCTCTGGGAGATAGTCGGGATTCCACATTTTTGTAAAAACACTTCCAACACTACATTCAGCATCTTTAGGATACTTTAGCCCTAATGTTCTAAAAGGGATGTCAATCAAATGACAACCTACATCTCCAAGCGCACCAGTTCCGTACTCCCACCATCCTCTCCAGTTGAAGGGATGTAAGTTTGGAGTATAGGGTTTTTCGCTAGCGGGACCTAGCCATAAGTTCCAGTCTAAAGAATCTGGTTTAAGACTAGCATTTGGAGCAGACATTTTAACTCCCTGAGGCCATACAGGTCTATTAGTCCAGACTTTAACTTCAGAAATTTTACCTACTTTTCCGGAATCCACCCAATTTTGAACCATTTTCAGCAAAGGATTAGACCCACCTTGATTACCCATTTGAGTAACTACTTTTTGTTTTCTAGCAAGAGTAGTTAAAAGCCTAGCTTCTCTAATATTGTGAGTAATAGGTTTTTGAACATAAACATGCTTGTCTCTTTCCATTGCATAAACAGCAGCAGAGCCATGAACATGATCTGGTGTGGAGATTGTTACAGCATCTATATCTTTTTCATTATCTAGCATTTTTCTAAAGTCAGAATACAGTGTTGCTTTAGGAAATCTTTTGACAGAATTAGAAGCGCTTCCAGAGAAATCGACATCACATAGCGAAACCACCCGTTCTCTTCCGTTTACCGAAGAATTGTAAATATCACTAATTCCTTTTCCCCCAGACCCAATCGCTGCTAAATTTAATTGATCACTGGGAGCTGTATAACCTGCACCCCCTAGAACGTTTCTTGGTACTACAAAAACCCCAGCACCAAAAACTGATGATTTTTTTATAAAATTTCTTCTAGATTTTTTTGAATTCATATTTTAATAATTTCTTTAATTAAATGTAATATAATATCATTAATTAACAAAAGCTATAGTTGGGGGTTTTTTAAAAAGTTATGGTTTCTCCATTACAATTCGTGAAGGGGTATCGTCTCCTGTTATAATAGAAAGTGTTCCAATAGCTATAGCTTTAATCGTCTCTGAAATAGTAAAAAGATCA
>Ga0307995_1000183_pt1 | contig 44647 bp, 42 predicted proteins | sample EllFjometagen262_FD_203132 | JGI IMG/M metagenome (GOLD analysis project Ga0307995, IMG submission 203132) | Marine microbial communities from Ellis Fjord, Antarctic Ocean - #262 | ecosystem: Environmental > Aquatic > Marine > Unclassified | place: Southern Ocean | collected 2014-11-02 | reverse complement strand
CATTGCAACCTTTTATGGTACTGACAAGTTAGGCGCCAATCTGTCAGGATCTATCTCATGACGCAATCAAGAATGTACAAACGACAAAGATTCCCGCCCGAAATTATCCAATATGCCGTGTGGTGCTGACAAGTTAAGCGCCAATCTGAGTCGGGTGTCGCTGAGAAATTTCTGGGGAGAAGCACTGGGGCCAACGGACTATGCTTGGACCAACGGACTCTCAAAATCTATAGTCCGTCGCTCCAAATCATAAGCGCTTGAAAAGGTAGGAAAAATGGTGGGCCCACAGGGACTCGAACCCCGGACAAACGGATTATGAGTCCGCTACTCTAACCAGCTGAGTTATAGGCCCTTTGACTTACCCTTAAGCTCGAATACTTCGTTGGAGATATTTTTCTCCTCAGTCATGTACTGACGTACACTCCCTCGTCTAAAAATCTCTCCGCCTCGTCTTCGAGCTCCAGGCTGTATCAAAGCAATCTGCTCAACTTCACAGAACTGCTCTGACCACAAAAGGAACTGAATTCTACTTAATTGTGTGGCTGTTGGTAAGCCCTAAAAGCCTGCCGCGTTCGCTTTTTCTACAGCCTTGAAGTCTGCCTGCACGCCTGCAGCGAACTGGACAGCGAATGGGTCTGGGTAGATGTCCTCAGAGCCCTTGGCTATCTCTTCATAGACATGACTCACAACGGAATCGGGCGAGGCCTTGTCCATGGGTAGGTTCTTGGCCATGTCAGTGTCTACTGGGCCGGGGAATACGCCGGAGACCAACGTGCCCTGCTTAGCGAGTTCTACGCGTAGTGCCTGGGTCAGTGAGCGGCCGGCAGCCTTCGATGCCGAATAGCCTGGTGCGAAAGCAAAACTGCTAAGACCGGCAACCGAGAGAATATTCACGATAGCGCCGCCGCCGTTTGCCTTAAGAATGGGGGCAAAGGCATCGCACATCTTTATAATGCCAAAATAGTTAACTTCCATTTCCATGCGTTGGCCTGCCTCATTAGGGTTGCCGACCATCGGCCCGCCACCGCCCATGCCTGAGTTGTTGATGAGTACTTCAACATCGCCAGCTGCGGCCGCGGCCGCAGTTACTTCATCCTGATTCGTGACATCCAAAGAGAGGGGGACGATCTTATCGCCATACTGCGCGACGAGCTCTGCTAATTTGGATTTGTCTCTTGCCGCTGCGTAGACTTTCTTCGCACCCATCTCAAGAGCTTGGATCGCGAAGCTCTTACCTATGCCTCGATTAGAGCCAGACACTAGAACGACTTTATCTTTGATTGAAACGCCTGACATAAAAATCTCCCGATTTTTTTGATAAATACTATTTTGTGATTAAAGCGGAATTTGGAGGAGCTGGAAATTGAGAGAAAAAAGTACCGGCATCGCTGCACTTTTATGCAGCGATGCTGAAAATTTTAGCTCTACGCGTCGAGGAAACTGCGAAGATGATCCGAGCGGGTCGGGTGTCGAAGCTTACGTAGTGCCTTCGCTTCGATCTGACGTATGCGCTCGCGAGTTACGTCGAATTGCTTGCCCACTTCTTCTAACGTGTGGTCGGTATTCATGTCGATACCGAAGCGCATTCTTAGTACCTTAGCTTCTCTTGCTGTCAAACTGCTTAGGACATCTTTAGTTGCTTCGCGCAGGCCTTCATCGATAGACGAATCCACTGGCGAGTCTACGGTGGCATCCTCGATGAAATCACCTAGATGTGAATCTTCATCATCACCGATTGGTGTCTCCATAGAGATTGGCTCTTTCGCTATTTTAAGCACGCGGCGGACTTTATCTTCCGACATTTCCATGCGTTCGCCTAACTCCTCTGGAGTTGGCTCGCGGCCTTTCTCATGCACCATCTGGCGTGAAATGCGATTTAGCTTATTGATAGTCTCGATCATGTGAACAGGGATACGAATGGTACGTGCCTGATCAGCGATAGAGCGTGTGATAGCCTGTCGAATCCACCATGTGGCATAGGTTGAAAACTTGTAGCCGCGTCGATATTCGAATTTATCAACGGCCTTCATCAAGCCGATGTTACCTTCCTGGATTAGATCTAGAAACTGTAGACCGCGGTTCGTGTATTTCTTCGCGATGGAAATCACCAAACGTAAGTTAGCCTCAACCATTTCCTTCTTCGCGCGTCGTGATTTCGCTTCGCCTATCGACATCTTTCGATTGATATCTTTGATCTCGGCGATTTGCAGGCCAGTCTCTTCTTCGATGAGACGGATTTTCTTTTGAGCGCGCAATACTTCGGTCTTAACGTTAACTAATAATTCCGAGTAGGCTTCCTTTTCCTTGATGTGCTTGTCGATCCATTTAGGGTTCACTTCGCTGCCGGGAAAGCTGGCGATGAAGACTTTGCGTGGCATTTTTGCACTGCGAATAACTAGGCTCATGATTGTGCGCTCATGACGACGCAGTCGGGTAAGCACGGCGCGAACATGGCTGAGCAGGGGCTCAAATTGACGCGGAGTTAGCTTGAAACTCTTGAATAGTTCGCCCAGCGTCGCGAGCTCTTCTCTGGATTTTTCGTGAAGGCGTCCACGCTTGGCAACTACAGCAGTAGCCAGCTTGTATTGCACTGCTAACTCAGTAAAGCGTACCCTAGCTTCTTCTGGATCAGGGCCAACTGGTACTTCATCCTCATCGTCCTCAATGCCAGCATCTTTTTTGTCTTGTTTTTCTTGGGCCGTCAGTTGGCTTACCGCAGGTGGGCCAACTGGAATCGCTTCATCACTGATATCGAGATAGCCAGTTATCAGCTCGTTGAGTCTTCTCTCTTCACTGGCGACCAGCGCATACTCATTGAGTACATGCTCAACTGTGCCTGGGAAGTAGGCCATGGCGTTCATTATTTCGCGCAGGCCTTCTTCAATGCGCTTGGCGATTACGATCTCACCTTCGCGTGTTAGGAGTTCGACCGTACCCATCTCGCGCATATACATGCGCACTGGGTCCGTAGTGCGGCCAGCTTCGTTCTCAACTGCGGCCAGCGCTGCTGCGGCCTCGGCGGCGGCGACTTCGTCGGCACCCGTGTCGCTTTCTTCGTTGAGCAACAATGCATCCGCATCGGGTGCAGCTTCAAACACCTTGATACCCATGTCATTAATCATCTGGATAATATCTTCAACCTGATCCGGGTCAGAGATAGACTCCGGAAGGTGGTCGTTGACCTCGGAATAGGTTAGATAGCCCTGTTCCTTTCCTTTCGCGATTAGTGTTTTAAGGCTGGGTTGTGGTGTTATTAAGTCGGCCATGAACTCTCGTCTCCCTAGCGTAGGTGCCAGGTAGTGGGTGAATAAAACTGAGCCGAGCATTATATAGGCTTAGAGCCCGACTTGTATATCGCTAAACAGGCTAAATTACTCCGTGAATAGGCCATATAGATGGGGTCAATTGTTGGTTTTTCAAGCCGCTAAAGCGGAGGAGTCGGAAGAATATCGCTATCTGCAGCTAGCGCGTCGTCTGGTTGGGGGCGTTTGGGAGCGGCAATCTTCGAGAGCGCCTCTCTGAGTTTTTGTGATTCAAGTTTTTTGACGACATCCGACAATATTTTGTCCAGAATTTGCAGGAACTCCTGTTCAAGCCCTTCTATAGGGGTGATGTTTTCGCTTTTAAGTCGCGTTATTTGATTGCCGAAGGGGGATCCGCTGCAATAGCCCAGCAGAGTAGGGGTGTCGGTATCGGGGTCGCGCTTTACCATCTCGATGAGAGATAGCAGTAATTGTCGGCCTTCATCTCCAGCAGAATGAAGCGGCGATAGGTCCTTAGTTATGGACAGAACGACCTCTGGGTTCTGCATTAATAACTCAATAGCCTTCACGGCGGCAGGCTTGCGATAGACGTTCAGATTTGAGCTTGTGCGCTTTGAGCTAGGGCTCCAGGAATTCGAGGGTTGGTCGAAACCGGGCTCATAAGAAGCCGCTTCTGACAGGGGCGAAGAATGGTCCGAGGAATGGTTTGAAGAAGGTGAGGCTGAAGGTGAGGCTGAAGGTGGTGGCGCTGAACTACCTCGCGTTTGCTTCGATTGTGAATCGATTAGCTTGTCCAGTGATTCATTGGCAACACCCAGAGTCTCAGAGAGTTTGTCCAACATTAGCTGGCCATAGATACCCCTCGGAAATTTGGCGATCAAGGGTTTCGCAACATTGCTTAATCTTGCCCTGCCTTCGATCGTCCTGATGTCGAGTCCCTCCGACAGCTTGTCGAAGAAGAACCGCTCCAGCGGTGTAGCCTTCTGAATCAATAGGTTGAACTCAGTCTCGCCGATCTTGCGCACCAATGTGTCAGGGTCTTCACCTTCGGGAAGAAACAGGAACTTCACCTGACGGCCATCTTGCAGCTCCGACAGGCTTGCCTCTAAGGCCCGCCATGCTGCAGTTCTACCCGCGTTATCGCCATCGAAGCAGAAGACAACTTCAGGCACCAGGCGGAAGAGTCGAATTAGGTGCCGATCACTAGTCGCTGTGCCCAGTGTGGCAACCGAATTACGAATACCCATCTGTGCTAGGGCAATGACATCCATATAGCCTTCGACTATGAGAATGCGTTTGAGTTTGTTGTTCGCCTTCTTTGCCTCGAAGAGGCCATATAGCTCCGCACCCTTGTGAAAGACGGGTGTCTCTGGGGAGTTCAGGTACTTTGGTTTGTCATCGCCAAGAACTCGACCACCGAAGGCGATAGTGCGCCCGCGGCTATCACGAATAGGGAAAATTATCCGATCACGAAATCGATCGTAGTAACGAATAGCGACGGTGTTGCCGCTTTCGCGGCTCTCGTCCTTTCGGGCTTCTTTCTCGATAACCATGCCAGCCTTGAGGAGGGACTTTTGTTTATTGGCATCTGCCGCAATCGATTTCAATAGGTTGTCCCAGCCAGGCGGGGCATAGCCTATGCAGAAATCCCGAGCGATTTCGCCGCTTAAGCCTCTGGCTTTCAGGTAGTCGACTGCCGATTTACGCTGCGCATGACGACGCAGTTGCTGACAATAGAATTTGCTCGCTTGCTCTAAGACTTCGAATAGCTTGCTGTTCTCGGATTGCCTGCGGGTTGCTGCGGCATTTTCTTCGCGCGGTACTTCCATGCCGTTGTCGCGCGCAAGGGATTCCACCGCCTGCGGAAAATCGGTTTGATCGAAGTTCATGATGAAGCCGATGGCGTTGCCGCCGGCTCCGCAACCGAAGCAATAATAGAATTGACGCTCGGGTTGCACGCTAAATGACGGCGTTTTTTCCTTGTGGAAGGGGCAGCAAGCAGAGTAGTTCTTGCCAGACTTTCTCAAAGTGACTCGTTTGTCCACAACCTCGACGATATCTGCCCGGCTGAGCAAGTCATCGATGAATGTTTGTGGAATTAGTCCAGCCATGGGTCAAAAGTCCAGAGTTTTCAAATGGTGGCGGTGTCGCGCGATTCGTGGCTATCTAAGCCGGGTCATTGCTTCGAGGTTATTGTATCCAAATCTGGGTGTAGTTGCTGCGGGAGTGTTCGCCAATTTAGGGAGAACAAGTTCTATGGCAAAGATTTAGGAGAGAAGCGAAGGAGGTGTTGAATGTCCGCTCTAACTAAGCGAGTAACGCTTTAATCTGCTTGCTGACTTCGGCCATGTCGGCGCGTCCAACCACTTGTGGGCGAACCAAATTCATTACCTTGCCCATTTCCTTCATCGAGGCTGCGCCCGTCTCATTTACAGCCGACTTAATGATTTGCTCGAGTTCGTCCGCTTCCAGCGCCTGAGGCAAAAATTCCTGAATAACTTCGATCTCAAACTGTTCCTGAGCAACCAACTCCGGGCGATCTGCAGACGCGTATTGGCGAATGGATTCGCGGCGTTGCTTAATCATCTTGTCCAGAATGCCAATAATTCGCGCGTCATCTGGATCGATACGCTCGTCAATTTCCACGCGTTTGATTTCAGACAGCGCAAGACGAATAGTGCCCAAGCGCGGCTTATCTTTAGCCCGCATGGCATCTTTCATGGCTTCGGTGAAGGCTTGTTTGAGAGGACTGTCAGACATGATTATCCGAGTGCCTGCGCAGCGCACGCAGGGAGGGCAAGCACATCGAGGATGCTTGCCCGATGGTAAGACTAATACAGGCGTTGGCTCTTTTTGCTTTCCCGCTGTACTTTCTTCAAATGACGCTTAACTGCCGCAGCAGCCTTACGCTTGCGCACCGCAGTGGGCTTCTCATAAAATTCTCTACGACGCACTTCAGCTAAGATTCCTGCTTTCTCGCAAGAGCGCTTGAAGCGGCGCAGGGCCACATCGAAAGGCTCGTTATCTTTAAGTTTTACCTGGGGCATTGAACTAAACACCTACCTTAATAGTTTTACTGTTAATTTGTGTAAACAAGCTAGCTTGCTCGTCGTTCCGGCCCTAATATCAAGAAAGGTCCAAAGAATTCAGGGACGCGGAATATGAGGGGCGCTAATATTAATGCCCCGAGGCCCTAATTGCAAAAGAATTAGTCCTTATCGACTAGGAAATTGGTCAAAGTAAAGGCGAAAGTACGAGGAATTTGGGATATGTCTCAATATTTGGCATGATTGCTACTTGTCCACCCATCCAGATTGTAAAATAGAATCGATTGAAAATAGATTGAGAGCGCTAGTGAGAGAAAAATTGAGAGAGTTAAACCGTTGATAGTACTGGGTATTGAAACATCATGTGATGAGACTGGGGTCGCGCTCTATGACAGCAAGCGCGGTCTACTGGCCGATTGCTTGTACAGCCAGATTGAAATACACGCGCAATATGGCGGCGTAATTCCTGAGCTTGCGTCGCGAGATCACATTCGGAAAACGTTGCCGCTGATCGAGGAAGTGATCACTAAGGCGGGCATCGAGCAATCCGATATAGGCGGAGTAGCGTATACAGCGGGGCCGGGTTTGGTTGGTGCACTGCTAGTTGGAGCCTCCATTGGTCGATCTCTAGGTATGGGATGGAATGTGCCAACACTCGGCGTTCATCATATGGAAGGCCACTTGTTGGCGCCTATGCTGGAGGACCAACCGCCGGCGTTTCCATTCGTGGCTCTATTGGTATCCGGTGGGCATACGCAACTAGTAGAGGTCGAAGGCATTGGTCGTTATACCCTGTTGGGCGAATCCCTGGACGATGCTGCAGGCGAGGCGTTTGATAAAGTCGGCAAGATGTTAGGTCTGCCCTATCCGGGTGGCCCCCATGTGGCTAAATTGGCAGTAGATGGAGAGTCTGGGAAATTCACGTTTCCGCGCCCGATGACGAACCGTCCTGGATTGGATTTTAGCTTCAGTGGACTAAAGACTGCCGTGCGCACGGCTATTGCCAAGGCTGTTGATGCCAATGGAAACTTGACTGAACAACAGCGAGCAGACATCGCTCGTGGGTTTGAAGAGGCGGTGGTGGCGACACTCGCGATCAAATGCGGTCGAGCATTAGCGCATACAGGAATGCGCACCCTAATCATTGCTGGTGGTGTCTCGGCAAACTTGCAGTTGCGTGAGGTGTTGGAAAAAACAGTAGCGAAATTTGATGCGAAGCTGTTTTACGCGAAGCCTCGATTCTGCACAGACAATGGCGCAATGATTGCCTATGCGGGTTGCCAACGATTGTTGGCAGGCCAGAAAGACGACTTGGAAATACGTGCACAACCGCGTTGGTCACTGGAAGCTCTGCCTGCCATCTGATCAGGCATAGATCAGCGCTTCTGTTAGACTTTAGAATGAAGGATTAGCAATGGATATCGTTTATATTCGTGAACTTGAGATAGAAACCATCATAGGCATCTACGATTGGGAGCGTGAGCAGAGGCAGGTCGTGAGTTTGGATCTCGAAATGGGAACCGACATTTCTTTGGCAGCGAGCAGCGAAAACATTGAAAACACTTTAGACTACAAGGCAGTGGCGAAGCGCCTTATAGGGTTCATCGAAGGTTCGGAATTTTTCTTAGTAGAGACCATGGCCGAGAAGATCTCCGAGATCGTTTTGGAAGAATTTTCTGTGCCCTGGCTGAAGCTGCGTTTGGGTAAGCCCGGCGCCGTCACTGGCTCTAAAGATGTAGGTGTAATAATTGAACGCACAAGTAAATAGATCTAGCGGCGTCCTTCGCGATAATGTTCTGCAGGTGAGTTACCGGTGACGACACTGGCTCTAAGCATAGGCAGTAATATCGACGCCGAGTCGAATATTCGGGCGGCGTTGGACGCGCTGAATCTAGAATTTGAAAACATTCGCTCCTCTACAACCTATGAGAGCCAAGCCATTGGCTTCGATGGCGACAATTTTCTCAATCTCGTGGTTCTTGCTGATACGAACAAGGGGCTAGACGACGTCACTACCTTTCTCAAGCGATTGGAAGACCGCTTGGGCCGAGATCGACTACAAACGAGATTTTCCGGCCGTACTATGGATGTCGACATTCTCCTTTATGGCAATGAGTCTGGGATGTTTTGTGGTATTGAGCTGCCGCGCCCTGAGGTCACGGAAAATGCCTATGTGCTGCAGCCCCTCGCGCAGTTATTGCCCGATGTGGTGCACCCTGCAACGGGCATGTCATACCTTAAGCTTTGGCAAGACTATGACAAATCGAAGCAGCGGCTCTGGGCGACTGAGATCGATTGGCTAGCCTAGTCGTTCATAGCGAGGAAATTCAGTATCGCGCTGGACTCTGTGAGTGTGCTGCCATCATCAAGCACTAAGACAGGTATCCAGGAGTAGGGTTCATCTTCTTGAATTCATCACTGTGTTTCTCCAGCGAGGATGTCGATGTGCAGCCACTCGTGCTCAATCTCAAGATAGCTCATCAGCAATTTGATCTTGTAGCAATTGCTGGATTGAATATCACCTTAGAGGTTGTACAAAAGATTGTTTGCTAATAGTGGTTTATGAAAAACTAAAAGACAAAACGAATAACTGTTTTTTAGGCAGGGTGGTTAGTAAAGAATAGCCAGATAAGACAGTTAGGCAAGATAGCGTCCGCCGTCAACTTTGATGGTTTGTCCAGTAACATAACAAGCGTCATTTGCTAGAAAGAAAACAGTGTCCGCAATATTCTGAGGCTCGCCTAGGGCGCGTAGAGGAATCTTCTCTAGCATTTTCTTTCGTGCCTCCAAGACCGCAGGATCGGATTCGTCTTCCAGGGAGGGGGGCCATAGTATGGCGCCTGGAGAGACGCCATTGACTCTCACTCGCGGCGCTAGCTCCTTGGCCAGCGACTTAGTCATCGCCTTTACTCCGGCCTTCGCCATGCTATAGATAGGAAAGCCTTTGAGAGGACTGTCTGCGTGCGTGTCTGTCATGTTTACGATTGATCCTGCGCGTTGCTCTAGTTCGGGAGCGAGCTGTTGGGCTAAGAAGAAAGCCGCTCTTAGATTGCTATCGAACAGGTCATTCCAATCTTTGTGATCACACTCAGCTAGGGGGGTTGGGTAAAACGCGGAGGCATTGTTTACCAGAACATCCACGCGCTGATAGCAACCAAATGACAGTCGCGCAAGGGACTGCACCTGCTCGCGATCGCTAAGGTCGGCTTGCAGGCAGAATGCGGAATCTGTGCGCAGGGCGTTGAGCTGGGCAACTAAGGCATTTGCTTCATTTTTGGAGTTATTGTAGTGGATGACGACATTGAAGCCTTCGGCATGAAATTTCTTGGCAGTACAGGCACCCAGTCGTTTGCTTGCTCCGGTGAGGAAGCAGACTCGGGTGTCATGGCTGTTATGTGTAGATGTGTTCATAGCAGTGTGTTGCCAGTTTAATTCGTTGCTTCTAAGGCGTTGAGTCGGGTCAGGATGTCACTCAATAAGCTGAGTCGGCTTTGCTGCACAAACTCTTGCGGGTTTTGGGGTTTTTCCTCTTTGAGCAAAGCGCCCAAGTCCAGCTGCGATAACTCGTTAAGTATCGTTGTTAGATACGCATTCTGCGGATAGTCGCGTTCTTCGAGTCCTGTTCTACCTCTGGCATCCGCCTCGCAGGCGAGTAGAAATTTCTGCACGCGCTCAGGCCGACGGAATCCATCGAGTGCCTCTATCAATTTCAGCAGTGTAGCCGGACGCAGTTCTTTAATACGATGCATTTTGGTGTGATGTTCGCATACGAGGGCGGCGAGTTTCGCAAACTCATTTGGCACATGTAGACGCTTGCTGATATCCGCCTGCAGGGGCAGGCCAAGAGTTTCATGCGCATGGTGGCTGGGCCAATTGGCTTTGTCTGTGACACCTTTACCTACGTCGTGTACAAGGGTTGCATAGCGAATCACAGGGTCGTCAGTTAGCATGACTGCCTGTTGTAGACTAAGCAGTGTGTGCAAGCCTGTGTCCACCTCTGGATGGTACTTGACCGGTTGTGGCACGCCGAACAGTCGATCCACTTCCGGTAGGATCGACTTGAGTGCGCCACAGTCCCGCAGAACAGCAATGAACACATCCGGTGCTGGACCGCCCATGGTTTGTTCAATTTCCTGCCAGACTCTTTCGCGAACGAGGGCTTCGATTTCGCCGCTCTGGACGATGTTGCTCATTAGCTTTAGCGTTTCCGGTGCGACAGTAAAGCCGAGCCTCGCGAAACGTGCTGCGAATTTGGCGACTCTCAGAACCCGCAGTGGGTCTTCGGCGAACGCAGGGGAGACGTGGCGCAGTACCTTATCTTTAATGTCTCGACGCCCGTTATAGGGGTCGATAAGTTGGCCATCGCTTGATTCGGCGATGGCGTTGATGGTGAGGTCTCTGCGCAGTAGGTCTTGCTCCAGCGTGACAAATTCAGATGCATCGAACTCGAAGCCAAGATACCCCACACCAACCTTTCTCTCCGTTCGTGCTAGCGCATATTCCTGCTTAGTTTGCGGATGAAGAAAAACAGGAAAGTCTTTGCCGACTTGCAAATAGCCTTGCTCTTTCATCAACTTAGCATTGCTGCCGACGACGACCCAGTCCTTATCCCGAACGGGAAGGTCTAAGAGGCTATCGCGGACTGCGCCACCGACTAGATATATTTCCATTGTCATTTTGAATCTACGTTTTATTTAATTTTGGCTTAACTGGGGATGGAGTATAGCTGCTGATCTTCGAGTCGCATTAAAGTGAGTTCGCGACCCCAGGCATACCCAGTATCTAAGGCAAAAACATGTTTCTTGCCAGTATAGCCTTCGAGTGCCGCCCAGTGTCCAAATACAATGGTTGTCTGTGGTGTCATCGTCTCGTATTCGAACCAGGGCTTAAACCCCTGTGGAGCTGAGGCAAGGCCTTCTTTTACTGTGAGTTGCATAGTGCCGATCTCGTCGCAGAAGCGAACCCGTGTAAGGTAATTGGTGATCACGCGTAAGCGGTCTAGGTCCTCTAATTGGTCGTGCCAGCGAGTAGGCGTGTTGCCATACATATGGCGCAGGAACGCCTTGTACTCGGTATCTTGAAGTGCGTATTGAACCTCCGCAGAAAGATCCAGCGTCATCTGTAAAGTCCAGTGTGGTGCCACACCTGCATGCACCATCAGAAAGTCTTTAACGCCGGTCTTGGTGTCTATGCTTTCATAGTGGGCAAGCGGCTGCGTCCGCAGCCAATCGCAAAGGTGCTGGCAGTCCTTAGCGTTTAACAAATCCTCTAGGGTGTCTTTGCTGCGCGCAGGTGCACAACCTTCGTGTATTGCTATGAGATGTAGGTCGTGGTTTCCCAATACGAGCTCAATTGAGCCGGCCATACCGTGCAAGAAGCGCAATGTCTCCAGTGAATCGGGCCCGCGGTTAACAAGATCGCCAACGCACCAGAGCTTGTCTTTGGATTCCGAGAACTTAACTTTTCTTAGCAGTTTCTTCAGCGGCTTGTAACAGCCCTGAAGGTCGCCGACCACGTAGGTGCTCATGCGAGTTAGGAGGCTAGTGTGGATAATGAATGCATGTCTAGGAGTATAACATCACTCTGTGGCAACTTGTTCTAGGGAGTTTTGGCTTGCCTGGCTAATGAACGGCGAGTGGAGGAGCTAATAAGAAGGGTGGTATCTGCGCTGTAAATTTTTCGCCGCTGGCACTTAGCATTTCATAATCGCCTTGCATGCTGCCGAATTGAGTTTCGATGACAGCGCCGCTGGTATAGTGAAACGATTGGCCTGGTAGAATTTCAGGCTGCTGACCAATCACACCGGCACCGCGGATCTCCTCAACTTTCTCGTTATCGTCTGTAATGTGCCAGTAACGATTCAATAGTTTAACCGCCTCGTCGCTGCGGTTGCAGATTTCCACCGTGTACGCGAAAACATAACGGTCTTCCTCGGGGTCAGACTGCTCTAGCAAATAGCGTGTTCTAACACCGATCTGGATATCTGGTTGCTTATTCATTTTAACTCGCTTCTCTAGGCTGCTTTCAGCATCTAGATCTAATTGCTTGACTCACTTATTGCATCGCTAATTTTTACGTAGTCAGTAAGGGTCAATTTTTCAGGCCTGAGCGTCATGTCTATCTCGAGATCGCTAAGCTCACTATCAGATATAAGCGTCTTCAGGCTATTTTTTAAAGTCTTGCGACGTTGATTGAACGCGGTGCGCACGACGACCTTAAGGCAGTCCGTATCTTTTACGGTAATAGGTAGTGCTTTGTGGGGCGTTAGCCGCACTATCGCCGAATTTACTTTAGGCTGTGGAGTGAAAGCCTGTGGAGGTACGTCGAACAACTTCTGGGCCTGGCAAAAATACTGCAGCATCAAACTAAGCCGTCCGTAGTCCTTATCGCCTGCGCTGGCTGACATGCGCTCAACTACCTCTAGTTGCAGCATGAAGCTCATGTCCTCAATTTTCTCGTAGTACTTTAATAAGTGGAAAAGAACAGGTGTCGAAATATTATAAGGAAGGTTGCCGATGATGCGAACGCGTTTGTCACTAAGCTCGAGATCGTTCAGGTCGAACTTGAGGATATCGTGCTGGTGGATGTGCACATTGTCGTAGTCGCGGTACTGATGTCTAAGGTGCTCGACTAGGTCGCGATCCAATTCGACACAGTCTACTGTTGCGCCAGAATCAGCGAGTTGCTCAGTAAGGGCGCCTTGTCCGGGACCTATCTCCAGGAGATGGTCGGAACTTGTGGGTGCGATTTCCCTAATAATACGGTCGATGACTTGCTGGTCGTGAAGGAAATTCTGACCAAAACGCTTGCGGGCCTGGTGGGTTGTGCCCGTACTCAGAGTTACGGCCTTAGAGTGCGCCACTAGGACTGTCTCCAGTGTTTGCTCATTTCCAGCGCTGTAGTGATCGCATTACGGAGGCTACCTGTTTCAGCCTTGCCAGTTGCGGCCAGATCCAGTGCGGTTCCATGATCGACCGATGTTCTTATGATAGGCAGTCCTAAGGTGATATTACTCGCCGCTCCGAAGCCCTTAAATTTCAGTACGGGTAGGCCCTGGTCGTGGTACATGGCCAGAACGGCATCGGCAGTGGCGAGGTACTTGGCCGTAAAAAGCGTGTCAGCAGGCAGCGGGCCAACTAGATTTATTCCCTGATCTCGCATCTCATCCAGGACCGGTTCGATAGTCTCGATCTCCTCGCTGCCTAGGTGTCCGCCTTCACCCGCGTGAGGGTTGAGCCCACACACTAGAATGCGGGGTGTAACAATTCCAAATTTTGATTGCAGATCGGTGTTCAAAATTTTGATGATCGCGCGCAGTAGATTTTTCGTGATCGCGCTAGGTACTGCGCTCAGCGGTAGATGCGTCGTCGCCAAGGCGACGCGAAGGCCCTCAGTCGCCAGCATCATAACGGTCAGGTCTTGTTTGCAAAATTCGGCGAGGTACTCGGTATGTCCTGAGAAAGGGTTTCCTGCATCATTGATAATGCCTTTGTGAACCGGCCCTGTGACCATTGCGTCGCAATCGCCATCGCTAACTGTCTGCGCGGCTACCCGCAGTGTTTCCAATACATAGTCCGCATTGGCTTTGTCCAACACTCCAGGCTTAGCGCTCGATCGCAATGCAACGGGCAGCACAGTTAGCTCCCCGGCTTTTGTTTCTGCCGGGAGAATCCCTGCCTCAAATTTTTTGAGCCTAAGTGGCTGGCCTAACTGTGCAGCTCGATTCACAAGCAGCTTAGGGTCAGCGACGATGACCAATTCGACATCGCTTGGTGGTCTCTGTGCTATCGCTATGCACAGGTCGGGCCCTATGCCAGCTGGCTCTCCTGGAGTGATAGCTATTCGGTGTGTCAAAACGGCCTTCCTGCGGAGCTATCCACGGTGGTCTATGCTCTTAAATAGAGGGGTCTTGTGGATGAAGTTGAAGCGAATGCTAGTCGATAAATTCTACAAAGGCTTCTTCGCGAATCTCTATCAGCCAATTCTGCAATTCCAAATCAAACTTTCGATTACGCAAGGATCTTTCGGCCTGATTGCGGGTGTAGATTGTGCTGAGGTCGGCTACGCGACGTTCTATAACTTCTGCAATATGCCAGCCATTGCCCGTGCGAAACGGCTCGCTCAGATTTTCGATTTCCAGAGAATCTATTACGGCCTCCATATCCAGAGGTAGTTGTCCCTCATTGATCCAGTCCATATCGCCGCCCGCGACAACAGAGGTATCGTCGTCGGAATTCTGTCGCGCCAATGTTGCAAAGTCTTCGCCGTCTAAAATTTGCTGTCGAAATTCGCGAATAGCATCCTCTGTCTGTTGCTCGTCTCGGATCTCATTAGGAGTCAGCATGATGTGGCGAAAGTTTGTTTGCTTCACCATCTGCTCTGCGCCGCCGGCCTTGTTCGTTAGTTGAATTAGATGAAAGCCATTTCCAGCTTCTATAGGCCCTTCTGCATCGCCGATTTCCATGCCTTCGACAATCTCTCTAAACAGATTGGGGAGAGCCTCAGCCTTTAGCCATCCGAACTCTGTTGCGTTAACTTCAAACAAACGGGCCTGACTCGCCGCCGCTCTCACTGCAGCGAAGTTCTCGCCTTCATTAATGCGCGCGAGTAGATCGGCGGTATAACGTAATTTCTCTTGCTTTGCAGCTACAGTTTCTTCACCGCCGACGGGAATAAGCATGTGCTCAACAAGGTAATCTGGAGCCATGATTTCACGGCCCATCTCCGAGTTCAGAAAATTATCAATTTCCTGCTCAGTGATTTGAATTCGACGATTCACCATGCCGCGCTGTAACTCCTGCAGCGTCATCTGCTTGCGAACTTGATCGCGCGTCTGCAGGTAGACGCCGGCCTCGTTTAATACGTCTAGGTACTCATCGAAACTCAGATTGTTGTTCTCGGCCATAGTGCCAAGAATGCGATTAATTTCGTCGTCGTTAAAACGGATGCTGACTTTTTCTGCCAACTGCATCTGTAAATTCTCAAGTACCAGAGTATCCAATATTTCCGTCCTGAGCTGTTCGGCTTGTGGGAGAGGGCGTTGGGCACGGGCTGCATTCTCCTGAACTTCAGTAATTCGTGACTCGAATTCGCTCTGTAGAACCACGTCTTCATCGACAAGGGCGATGACTTTGTCTAGTAACACTCGCTGCGCAGAGGCAGACCCTGCGACAATTGTTAATGCCAGCCCCAAGCCGATTGTCAGCAGACAGCGAGCGAAGGTAAGAGCGCCTTGCCGCATTGGTCCTGTTTCCTTTGTACTGCATCTACTCATCATCAGTCTCTTTAAACCCACGTATACCATCTCTTAATAGGCTGCTTAAGCCGCCGCCAGTTATGTTTCCTAGTCCATTCAGGGTGAATTGGACAAAAATTCCTTGGTTAGGGTCGATATTAGGGACAAACAATTCGTCCTCGTCAACCCATTCTCGTGCAATAACCCGTATTGTCGCACAACAATTACTGTATTCGACCCCGGCAAAGGTCTCTAAGTTCCGAGAATTGCTGTGGTCATAGTTCCATCTAGCCAATACTTTCCAAGCTTGATTTATCGGCCAGGCTGCTGAAAGATCGGTCTGCTTGATGCGAGGGTCGATTCCTGTTGGCAGTCTAAAGTTAGGCGAATCCACCAAATTTCGGTAGCGATAGGCGATATTGAATAAATGATCGGTGTCCCTGTGGTAGCGAAGTTGAAAACTGCCTTCGTCCAGTTCTTCGGTTTCTTCGTTGTATTGTACGTCAGTATTCAAGCGCCAGCTCTCTGCGAATGATAGAGCAAATTCACCTGCCAGCGCAGATTTTTGATTCAGTGGAGAATAGCGCGGTATCCAGGATTGAATTGGGTTGCCCAGATTTACCTGTCTATCATCGAAATAGCGAATTTGACCAAGGCTCATTCGGGCGCGCTCTTTGCCTTTCTCATCGAGTATGCGGCTGGTAATAGCAATACTCACTTGATCGGCATCGCCGGTGCGATCACCGCCACTGAATCGGTCTTCGCGAAACAGTTGGCTGAAGCTGAAGTTGAGTTCCGAGGTATCGAACAGTGGGAGCAAACTCTGATCTTCAAATTCACTAAATAGATAGTACGCCCGCGGTTCTAGTGTCTGAGTGAAGCCTCCAGCCATGGGGCGTTCGAAGATGAGGCCACTATCGAAATTGTAGAGTGTGATGCCAACATCGGGGTCATCCATCGACGTAGTGCTCTGATTCTGTAGCTTATAAGAGGCGTGCTTGTACTTTGCATTGGCGCGCAGGAACCAGCCTGGTTGCTCGATCGACCAACTGATTGCAGGCTCTAGATTCAAGCGTTCGCCACTTACCAGTGCGCCGTTGTCTAGCTGACTCTGGGATAAGGATGACTCATCCAACGTCCTGTCGAACGAAGTAACCTGGCCGCCTAGCTCTACTCGAAAGCCGGCGCCTAAATAGGCGTCGGTATCAAAATAAAATTGCGGCAGACGGTCATAGGGGCGGTTCAGGTCTATCGAAGAAATAAAGGGATCGATTATCTGGATGCGCTGCACATTCAGCCCCGCGCGCAGATATTCGGTATTGAAGTTTAGTCGCGCCTGCCTATTTAGATGTGTACGACTGGTTGTATTTAAGCCATTGCTGCCCAAATCGTAGAAATAATCTTCATCGCTCACGGCATTGTAGTCAACAAAGCTGGACCAGTTGCGGCCGTAGACACCGTAATGTTCATAGCCGATAAACCAGCGGTTATCTGTTGGCGGCGAATCAGAACCGAGCACGTTCGCCGTTGTTTCATTGAATAGCTTGTCATTGCCTAAGTAGGACATGTTCAGAGTGTTTAGCGAAGTTTCGGCAAGATAGCGAAGTTCGAGTCCTGTCAGCACGCCACGGTCTGATATCAGTCTGGGTGAGAGTGTGGCGTCGTATTGCGGCGCAAGATTGAAGTAGTAGGGTAATTCGAAGTCGAAGCCACCGCTGCGTGTCGAGCCGGTGCTGGCTGCCAAGAAGCCAGACATGCGTGCTTCGCCCAGTGGAAAAGGTAGCGTGCCTGGGTAGTAGAAAACCGGTACATCTTTTATGCGTAGGCTTACCGCGCTTGCATAGCCGCGCCCCTCAACCTGGTTTAGCTCGATGCTCTCTGCGCGGAATAACCAGAATCTCGATTCGGGTTCGCAGCGGCTGAATTCGCCATTCTCGATGATTACGCTGCCTGTGTCGCTACTGTAAGTGATGCTCTCGGCGTTGCCGTGGGCACCTAACTCGTGCAGCACATACTGCGCATCTTCCACTCGATTGGTGCCGGCATCACTATTAATAAAGGCTGAACTGCCCCGCAGCATGACGCCCGGTTCGCGGAAAATAACGTCGCCTTGCATTATTACAGTGTTCTCTTCGCGATCGATAGTGGTGAGTTCGTTGTTCTCGATAGTGCGATAGCCTTGCTGCACGATGACATCGCCATCGATACTGACAAGATTCTGCGAGGTGCCCCTTATGCCCTGCTCGGCATCAAAACGGGTTGCTGCATCAGCGGGTCGGTTCTGGCTATCCTTCTCGCGTCCGGTAGGGTCTACAAACGCGCCGCAGCAGTTTCCATCCAGCTGGGTGAGTTGCTCTGCGCTTAAAGATTCCAGTGGAACCCAATCTAGGCCATAGCGCTGGTTGGTGTTGATGGCTGTGGGCGCAGCTGGTCCGCTATCGTTTGGGGGGTCTGTACCGGCAGTGGCATCAATCTCACCAATTCTAGCTCCAACTTCAGAATTGTTTAGGGGCCGGGTAGTTGTGGGTACTGTGTTAGTGCTGCCGGGAGTTGGGTTCTCCTCACAGAACCAGCCATCGCTCGTATCATTAGCCTGGCAGCTGAATTGCGGAAGCTGTGCCTGTGCTGTACTTGTTATTGCCGTGAGTAGTAATCCCGAAGACAAGATTAGGCCGATTTCAGCAGAAAGATGGCGCTTTTTGAAAGGCATACTTGATTCGAGAGTTCCTGATGTTATTCAGTAAATCACTGTGGCAGGCGGCAGGCCTTAAACAAATTTGGATTGAAACCGACTAACTAGGTGATAAGAGATGCTTTGACCAAGCATTAAGCAGGGCATAATAATTCATCGCGGATTGAATGCAAAGCGGGGCCTTAGATTTCCGGCGCCTAAGCCTGCCCGAGCACGCGAAAAAGCAAGAGAAAACGAATCAGAATGAGTGATAGTCGCAAAGCGCAGTTAAATGATTGGGTAAATGGACAATTGAGTCAGCTCTTGGAAATGGGCTCGGTCGATATTGAACTGACCACGGTGAGTGGAGACGCGAGCTTTCGCCGCTACTTCCGCGCTCAGCTTCCCCAGCAAAGTTTCATCGCGGTAGACGCCCCGCCAGATAATGAAAACAGTGAATTGTTTGTAGAGATTGCAGATTACTTACGAGAAGCGGGGGTTAAATCGCCTAAGGTATTCGCGAAGAATTACCCCAAAGGATTTCTACTGATTGAGGATTTCGGCGACCGCCTATACTTGCCACGTTTGTTAACGCTGCAAGACGGTGGCTTGGATGCTATTTCCGAGTATCAGGTCGAGAGTCTGTACAAGGATGCGATCCGCGCACTAGTCAAGATACAGTCAAATGTAGATAAAAAAAGGCTTGCCCCCTATAACCGCGAAAAGCTGCGCACAGAGATGCAGCTCTTCGAAGACTGGTTCTGTGGGCACTATCTTGGGCTTGATCTGAGTGCTGCTGAGCACGATTTAATCGCCAACACTTTTGCTTTCCTGGAAGAGGCTGCTCTAGGACAAATTCAGCTCGCGGTACATCGGGACTACCATTCGAGAAATCTGCTGATTCTCGATGATGTGCAATTTCCAGAAGGTTCAGGGCCGGGCATCATAGACTTTCAGGATGCAATGGCAGGCGCGTATAGCTACGATCTGGTTTCCCTACTACGGGATTGTTATATCCGCTGGGACCGAGATCTGGTTGAATCACTGGCGCATCATTACTTCGAATTAGCGAGTGCAGCTGGAGTAATAGAAGGCGTTTCAGTCGCGCAATTCCGCCGCGACTTTGATCTCATGGGCCTGCAGCGCAATTTCAAGGTCATGGGAATATTTTCTCGCCTGTGCATAAGAGATAACAAACCGCAATATTTGGCCGATATCCCTCTGGTTATCCAGTATTTTCTGGAAGTAGCTTGTAAATATGAGGAAATGGCTCCCTTCCTAGACTGGTTTGAGAAAAATGTACTTATCAACGCGAAAGCGAAACTCAATCTGGAACTCTAATGCGCGCAATGATTTTGGCGGCCGGGCTTGGCAAGCGAATGCAGCCTCTCACCGCCGACCTACCCAAGCCTCTCCTTAAAGTGGGGAGTAAGACTCTTATCGAACATCAGATTGAGAGGCTTGTTGCTGGAGGTATAACAGGCATCGTGATCAATCATTTTTATTTGGGGCGCCTGATTGAGGAACTGCTCGGGAATGGATCGAAGTATGGCACTTCGATCAGCTACTCGAAAGAACCGATTAGATTAGAGACGGCGGGCGGTATCATCAAGGCACTACCTATGCTGAAAGACGATTGCTTTGTGGTAGTGAATGCGGACATCTGGACAGACTTCGATTTCGCCAGCTTAGAGCCAGTCGATGGGATCGATTGCCTAGCTCACCTCGTGTTGGTCGAGAATGCGGATCACAATCCTCACGGAGATTTCTATATTGATGATAAAGGGCGAGTTCACGAAGATTATTCCGCTCGTGATCAGCGCCTTACTTTTAGTGGCATCAGTGTAATGCACAAGAATCTGTTCCGTAACTATCCTATTCAGCCCAGATCAATGGTGCCTTTGCTGCAGGAAGCTATGCGCGAAGATCAGGTAGGTGGCGCGATGTATGAAGGCATGTGGATGGACATTGGCACACCCCAACGACTGAAAGAAATTAATGTCATTTTTGATGCACAAATGAAAGCCAATTCTGAGGCAGGTGAGTAGAGCATGTTGATGGCGCTTACAAGCAAAGCCTACAGGAAAGCCCTGTTCAAGCGGCTTAGTGGTTTTAGTGTCGCTGCCGAACTGCCCGCAGGAGGCCGTGCCGAACAGCGGTTATTGCATGCCATGTTTCTGGTGCTGGGGCGGCTAGCGAAGATGGATGGCAGGGTGACTCAGGAAGAGATTGATTACGCAAACCAGATCATGCAGCGCATGGCTTTGGTTGGTGAGAAACGACGTCAGGCAATTAGTGCCTATGATCAGGGCAAGTATCCAGATGCGAGCTTATCGGAGTCGGTAGCACTGGCTGCGAAAGTTATAGGACGGCGCAGTGCTTTGGCAAAATTATTTTTGCAGATTCAATGCGAGGCTGCCCACCTGAAGGGAAACCTTCGCCTGAAAGATAAAATGCTGTTAAGGGATGTGGCTGAGCAATTAGGTTATTCCAAGTCAGAATTTTTAGCCATCGCCTCGGCTACCCAATCCGCCCACTATCAGCGCTTCGATGCAAATCCTCGGGCCGAATTCTTGAAGTCCGAAGGAAGGTCGTTTCTGCACAACGCCTATTGTGTACTGCAGTTGGAGCCGGGAGTTGAAGACGGCGAGATACGCCGCGCTTACTTGCGTATGATGTCGCGCTACCACCCTGATAAGCTTGCTAGTACGGATGCCTCAGAGGACGCCCTAAAGCAGGCGCAGGAGAATGCGATGGCGATTCGTGGCGCCTACGAAGCACTTTGTGGAATTCGTAAGCTCCGCGCCTAGCGTTATAGCGCGCTCTCAATCATATCAGCATCCCATCAGGACAAGCCCTGACATTGTCTGTAAAATACTGCTTTTAACACTTCGTAATACAGGCCCAGGCAATGAAAGACTATTTGATCGCTCCCTCCATCTTGTCCGCCGACTTCGCTAGACTCGGTGAAGAAGTCAACGCAGTTTTGGATGCGGGCGCGGATGTCGTTCATTTCGATGTCATGGACAATCACTACGTGCCTAACCTTACGATCGGACCAATGATCTGCGAGGCGCTGCGAAATCACAAAATCACGGCGCCGATCGACGTGCACCTGATGGTGAGCCCTGTTGACCAGCTCATCAAAGACTTCGCTAAGGCAGGAGCCTCCTATATCAGCTTTCATCCGGAGGCCACCGGGCATGTAGACCGCTCTTTGCAACTGATCCGAGAACAGGGCTGCAAGTCTGGGCTGGCCTTCAACCCTGGTACACCAATTGATTGTCTGGAATATTTGATGGACAAGGTCGATGTCATCCTTCTTATGTCTGTAAACCCAGGGTTTGGCGGACAGAAATTCATCCCATCGACGCTCAAAAAATTGCAGCAAGTGCGCAAGCTTATCAACGACAGCGACTACTCGATTCGCTTAGAAGTGGACGGCGGTGTTGGCGTTTCCAATATTCGCGAGATCGCAGACGCGGGTGCGGACATGTTCGTGGCCGGTTCAGCCATCTTTAATAGCGATGACTATGCCAAGACTATCGCCGAAATGAGATCGCAGTTGGGGCACAGTCCCGATAAGCATCACTGAAACTAGACCCTATTTCGTTTTTCCGCTGTTAAAAATAGAGAGCCCTGAGTTATCTAATGACTGAAGAAAAATTTCAGAAACTTGCTGGATCTGGCTATAACCGCATTCCCATAGTGCGTGAAATTCTAGCCGACACCGAAACGCCGCTTAGTATCTATCTAAAACTAGGCAAGGGGGGAGGTAATGCCGACGGGAATGGAATAGGTACTGGTGAGCATAGCTATTTTTTCGAGTCAGTTCAGGGTGGGGAGAAATGGGGTCGCTATTCCATTATCGGCTTGCCTTGCTCCACGGTGTTGCGTGTTGTGGGCGAAACTGTAACCGTCGAAGTCAGTGGTAAGGTTGTTGAAGAAGTCGTTACAAAAGATCCCTTTGAATTCATTGCTGATTTTAAGAATCGCTTTAAGGTCGCCGAGCTTGCTGATACTCAGCGTTTCAACGGTGGTCTTGTCGGCTATTTTTCATACGATACGGTGAGGTTTGTTGAGACGAGTATTGGTCCTTCGACGGCGCTGGATGAGATCGGCACGCCCGATATCTTGTTAATGTTATCCGAGGAAGTTGTGGTCTTCGATAACCTCAGCGGAACAATCTGTTTCGTGATAAATGTCGATCCCGATCAGGAAGGCGCCTTTGCTGCAGCCCAGCAGCGCTTGAATTTCTTGCAGGAGCAGTTGAATAAGCCGGTTCCTCTGCCAAGCCTTCAGGCACGACAGCCAGTTCGAGACACAGACTTCACTCATCATTTTTCGCAAGCGGATTATCAGCAGGCAGTTGAAAAGATAAAAGACTATATAGTTGCAGGCGATGTCATGCAGGTCGTGCTCTCGCAGCGGATGTCTGTGCCTTTTTCCGGAGAGCCGTTAAATCTTTATCGCGCATTACGATTCTTGAATCCTTCGCCCTACATGGTCTATTTTGACCTTGGTGATCATCACGTAGTAAGTGCATCGCCGGAAATTTTGGCGCGAGTAGAAGATAGTAAGATCACCGTGCGGCCATTAGCTGGAACGCGTAAGCGTGGCAATAACGAAGCGGAAGACTTGGCACTTGAAGAGGATCTGCTGGCCGATCAAAAGGAAATCGCTGAGCATCTAATGCTGATAGACCTCAGTCGCAACGATTCAGGCAAAGTCTCGAAGACGGGATCTGTTGCGGTGCTAAAGCAGATGTTTGTAGAGCGCTATTCGCACGTCATGCATATTGCATCGATAGTAGAGAGCGAGATACGTGACGACAAGTCCGCGCTAGATGTGTTGCAGGCGACGTTGCCGGTCGGAACCCTAAGCGGCGCACCTAAGGTGCGGGCCATGGAAATCATTGATGAGTTGGAGCCTGAGAAACGGGGTATTTATGGTGGCGCGATGGGTTATTTGGGCTGGAACGACAATATGGACATGGCGATCGCCATTCGTACCGCTGTAATCAAGAACGAGAAGCTGTATGTGCAGGCTGGAGCTGGAATCGTAGCCGATTCACAGGCTGAGATGGAATGGGAGGAAACCCAGAACAAGGCCAGAGCCATCGTGCGCGCCGTGCAGATGGCGAACAATGAACTATCAGTCGAATAGTGAGCCTATGTCTCGTCTCTTAGAGCCTTGTAGGCATCCAGGGCTCTAACTCTGCTGTGTTTCAAGTCGACGATCGCCCGCGGGTAATGCTCTCCTATAACCACACCGGCTCTTTCTAATTCCGAAGCCGCAGCGGAGCTGGGATCATGAATAGCCTTGTCGCTCAGTCCATTTAATTCAGGCACATACCGTCGAATATAATTTCCCTGAGGATCGAACTTTGTCGACTGTGTCACCGGGTTAAATATGCGGAAGTAGGGAGCAGCATCGGCACCGCTTCCTGCAACCCACTGCCAACTGCAGCTATTATTAGCAAGATCGGCATCCAGCAGACAATCCCAAAACCAGCGCGCACCTTCTAGCCAATGAATCATCAGATTCTTTACTAGGAATGAGCCCACGATCATGCGCACTCGATTATGCATGTAACCGGTCTGCCACAGTTCTCTCATGCCCGCGTCAACTAATGGATATCCTGTTTGGCCTTGCTGCCACAGGCGCAGGTTCTTCTGATCCTTGACCCAAGGGAAACGGTCGAATTGTGGTTTCATATTTTGCTGACAAATATGCGGGAAGTGATAGAGCGAGTAATAGGAAAACTCCCTCCACGCAAGTTCGCGAACAAAATGTGCGGCCTGCTCTTCGTTTGAGTCTATGTCGCCGGCTTGTTGGACCACATGCGCGGCCTCTTTGGGAGAAATTTCCCCGAAGTGCAGATGTGGTGAAAGCATTGAGACGCTGCGCTTGTCCGGATAGTCCCGGCCATCGCGGTAGTCACCTAAACCGTTGTGTATGAAATTCTGTAACCGCTGCCTTGCGCCCTTTTCGCCAGGCTGCCAGGTCGCTGAAATCTGCTTATGCCAATTTATAGCGGGAAGCAGGTTCAGCTTATCGAGTCGATTTTTGTCCTGAAGACATTTCACGGTATCGAAGGTGCTTGTGTCTTCGTGGCTAGGCGCGGCAGGGGGGTGATTAGCAATCGCGTACTTATAAAAAGGTGTGAAAATTTTGTATGCAGTGCCGTCTTGCTTGAGGTTCTCCCAAGGTTCCCAGATCAAGCTCCCGTTCAGACTCGAAGCGGTTAGTCCGTTCGCTGTGAGTTGCTCCTTGATAAGGCTGTCTCGGTGTATTATCGAAGGCTCATAGCAGCGATTCCAAAAGACATGGCTCGCCCCCTGTTCGTTAGCAAATTGAGGGAGCAACTTGGCGGCATCTCCCTGTAGAATCCATAGGTTGCCTAGTAGAGATTCATTCAAGGCACTCAGTGAATGGTGCAGCCACCAGCGGGAAGCCTCGCCTAGGGGCCAATGACAGCTCTGGTCTAGAATGAAGACGGGTAGTACTCGCCCTTGTTGAATGGCTTTGAGCAGGGCGGGATTATCGCTAAGGCGCAGGTCTTGGCGGAACCACATGATGACGGTATTGGCGGGCATAGTTTCTCAAAAAATGTGTAGGCTTATTTGTTTGACTATTATAACGCCGAAGTCGGCTTTGGAGATCATTATGGCTACTCAAGACAGGATTCACTTGGACTGCTAGAATGGCGCTCTCAAATTTGGGGTGTGATGAGGGTTTGCTCAGTGCTGTTAATGATCGATAACTACGATTCCTTCACCTATAACGTGGTGCAGTATCTTGGCGAACTAGGTGCCGATGTGCAGGTGTATCGCAACGATGCTATCTCGATCGAAGAGATAGAGTCTTTAAACCCTGCGCAGCTTGTCATTTCTCCTGGGCCCTGCACGCCTACCCAGGCGGGCATTTCCATGCAGGTTATTAGTCATTTCGCGGGAAAAATTCCACTCTTAGGCATCTGCCTCGGCCATCAAAGTATCGGTCAGGTTTACGGTGGCCAGATCGTGCGTGCTAAGAAAGTAATGCATGGCAAGCTCTCGGGGATTCATCACAGCGGGAAAGGCGTATTTAGGAATTTGGCGCAGCCCTTCACGGCGACGCGCTATCACTCATTGGTCATCGATGCGCAGCAACTTCCCGATTGCCTGGAAGTGACGGCATGGACCGAAAATGAGAATGGCGAGCGTGAGGAGATAATGGGAGTGAGGCATAAAGAGCTCGCAGTAGAGGGGGTGCAATTTCACCCCGAGTCTATTCTTAGCGAGCACGGCCATGCTCTACTGAAGAATTTTCTAGATCAAAGTTAAGCCGCAGCTTTTTTAGCGCAATTTCCAAATTTAAACACTCAGTTCAACAGAAGATATCAACGGTAACAACTAATGGATATAAGAGCAGCCATCAAGGCGGTCACGTCAAATGTAGATCTGGACATAGATCAGATGATTTCCGTTATGCGCGCGCTGATGTCGGGTCAATCTACCGACGCACAAAATGCAGCCTTTCTTGTCGGCCTGCAGATGAAGGGAGTGAAGGCGTCGGAGATATTAGGTGGCGCAACAGTAATGCGCGAATTGGCTACGAAGGTGCAACTTGCAGATCACCCGCATCTGGTCGACACCTGCGGAACCGGTGGTAGTGGCTCCAACAAGTTTAACGTGTCCACGGCTTCGGCACTCGTCGCCGCTTGCGCTGGGGCGAAGGTGGCGAAGCATGGTAATCGTGGTGCGACTAGTAACAGCGGCAGCGCCGATGTACTGGAAGCGGCGGGAGTCAATCTTGTCTTGAGTGCCGAAGATGTTGCCGCGACTATTGAACAGCTGGGAATTGGATTCATGTTTGCACCGGCTCACCATAGCGCTATGAAACACGTGATTACGGCAAGAAAGGAAATTGGAGTTAGAACTGTATTCAACCTATTGGGTCCTTTGACGAATCCGGCAGGCGCACCGAATCAGGTTATCGGCGTATTTGATGCCGCTTGGATACCTTCGCTGCTAGAGGTTTTGAAAGAGCTAGGCAGCAGTCACGTATTGATAGTGGCGGCAGAAGATGGACTGGATGAGATTAGCCTTGCAGCGACATCGACAGTAGGCGAGTTGCGTGATGGCAAGATATCGCAGTATTCCATCGAGCCTGCTGACTTCGGTATTGAGCGTTACGCAGACTATTCCATGCTGCAGATAGGTAGCGCTGAAGAAAGCTTGGTCATGTTGAAGGACGCACTTGGTAATCGAAATCAGGCTGCTGCTGATATCGTGGCACTAAATGCAGGTGCTGCTATCTACGCGGCGAATTTGACAGATGATCTAGCTGCTGGCGTTGCCAAAGCACAGGGTATTCTGCGCTCGGGTGTGGCTTTAGCTAAGCTAGAGCGGTTGGCTGAGTTCACACAATCGTTGAAGAAACAAATCGACTCCTAAATAGAAGAGCATCCTAGAAGACTTTCAAAGTAGAGCGAGTGCGTATTTTGTCTAAAGCTACAATTCTCGAACAAATAGTTGCGAATAAACAGTTGGAAGTAGCCGCGGCAAAAGCGAGGGTATCTTACGCTGAATTGGAGGCGCGATTTCCCTCGATTGATCAGGCGCGGTCTTTCTCTGAGGCGATGCGTGAACGCGTGCAGTCGAAGCAGGTCGCTGTAATCGCTGAAATAAAGAAGGCCTCGCCATCGAAGGGGCTGATTCGGGAAGACTTTAAGCCGGAGCAGCACGCCGCTGACTACGAGGCTAACGGAGCGGCTTGTCTGTCGGTATTGACCGATGAGAAGTTTTTTAAAGGGAGTAACGAGTACCTTTTACAGGCCAGGGCGGCGTGTGGGCTACCGGTTATTCGCAAGGATTTCATGATCGATACTTATCAGATCGCTGAATCGAAAGCACTAGGTGCTGATTGCATTCTGCTGATTGTCGCTGCGCTACAACCCTCGCAATTAGTTGATTTGGCAAACTGCGCTAACGAGATCGATATCGATATCTTGGTCGAAGTTCACAATCAAGGTGAATTAGAACAGGCACTGCAGCTTAATACGGACCTGATTGGAGTCAATAATCGAAATCTGCATAGCTTTGAGACCAGTCTGCAGACTACCTTAGATTTAGCGGCGCAGGTGCCAGCAGACAAGGTGCTCATTACAGAGAGTGGGATTCATACAGCCGGCGATGTGAATACCATAATAGACGCAGGGGTCTATGGTTTTTTGATAGGGGAATCTTTCATGCGGGCACCCAGTCCGGGTGCGAAGTTGAAGGAGTTGATGTTCGGTAAATAGTGTTCGGTGAAGCTGAGTCTTGAGTCTTGCTCAGAGCTTCGCCCGCGCACCGAAAACAACTATTGTCTTGCCGCTGACATCGATCAGTTGCTGTTCCTCGAGAGTCTTTAATACTCTTCCAGCCATCTCTCTGGAACAGTTCACCAGCCGGCCAATCTCCTGGCGAGTAATCTTTATCTGCATGCCATTGGGGTGAGTCATGGCATCGGGCTCTTTGCTCAGATTGATTAGTGTTCGAGCGATACGGCCAGATACGTCATAGAAGGCAAGATCGCCCACTTTGCGTGTTGTATTGCGCAGGCGATGCGCTATCTGCTGACCGATAGTAAACACGATTTCTGGGTGTGAACTGATGTAGGTATTGAAATTTGCATAACTGATTTCTGCTACCTCACAAGCGCTCCTAGTCCGACACGAGGCGCTGCGTTCTTCTGCCTTCTCAAACAGGCCCATCTCGCCGAAAAAGTCTCCGGGATAGAAATAGGTGATGACAACTTCCTTGCCTTCATCCTCTTCGAGGACAACCGAGACCGATCCCTTAATGATGTAGTACAGGGTGTCGCATTTGTCGCCTTCGTAAATAATAGTGGTTCGATTCGGGTAACTCTTTCGATGGCAATGGGATAAAAAATTATCCAAGTCGTCAATATGTGGCGTAATGGCCGTGAGTGCCATGAATAAAACTCCTGCCTTTTCTAGCGAGCTAAATATATATCACACTTTAGTCGCAATAGTGGGATTCCCACCACAATAATAGTTGATACTCAAAGGCATCGATCGTGCTGCTTACTCTAATCGATGTATCGCGCTGTTGCCAAATTTTGTTAAGGAGGCACTGTCATCGCGCGCGTTGAGGCGCTTTTGACACTTGTTAACTATGTTAACCTTGCTCGCCATTTTATATACTGGCTATTGTCGGTGATTGCGCCGATTTTTTTGATGCGCGTTTTGCAGTATTGCCGGTATTTATTGGATGCTGAGGGTTTGATATTGGTATTTTTATTCCAAATTTTGTGAAGTAAAGCCTACATAGGATTAGAAAATGAAAACGAGAGTGAATTGGATTGAGAACGTTATGTTTGTTGCAGAATCCGACAGCGGACATGCAATTGTAGTCGATGGTGTGTCGGCAGATGGCGGACAAAGTATGGGCATGCGACCCATGGAGCTGATGGCTCTCGGTGTTGGCAGTTGCTCATCCTACGATGTAGTGACGATCTTGAAGAAGGCGAAGCAATCGGTAACCGCGTGCGAGGCTGAGGTCACCGCGGAACGAGTTGACGGAACGCCAGCCACCTTCGAGTCTATTCACCTGCATTTCAAGATTACGGGTTTTGACCTTAGTGAGAAGCATGTGCAGCGAGCAATCGAACTTTCAGCAAATAAGTATTGTTCGGCATCGATCATGATGAAAAACGCTGGCGTAAAAGTTACCCACGATTTTGAGCTGCACGAGCCTGAGAAATAGTAGCTAGGTAGTGATCAAAGTTGTGCAAACTCAGAGGTGGTAGGTAGTCTTCTTCATTACTTCGGACATGACCGTCATGGCCTGCTTGATCGGAGCGGGTAGCTGTGTACCACCGGCTTCGCGTGCCGATTCCCCATGATGTTTCTCATCGGCTATCATCGTCTTGAGAATCGCTCTGCTTTTCTTGTCATCGTGTGGCAACTGATCGAGGTGTTCTTCAAGGTGTTCGCATACCTGATCTTCAGTTTCAGCTACAAATCCCAAGCTCCATTTGTCGCCGGCTAGGCCTGCTGCTGCGCCCACTGCGTAGGATAATGAATACCACAGAGGGTTCAGCGCGCTTGGCCGGCTGTCCAATTGCTGCAGGCGCTCTTCGCACCAGGCCAGATGATCAATTTCTTCGGCAGCAGCGGTTTCCATAGACTGACGTACATCATTCAATTTAGCGGTTGCTGCTTGGCCCTGATAGAGGGCTTGCGCGCAGACTTCGCCGGTATGGTTAATGCGCATTAGTCCGGCCGCATGCTGCCTGTCAGTCTCGCTCAGGTCTGACTCTTTCGTGGCGGCGGCAGGGGAGGGTCGACGTGCATTGCTAGATCCGGGCACACAGCTGCGCAGGGCCTGGTCGAATTGAACAAGGCAGCGATCGAGCAAATCTAAATGCGTGTTGTTAGTCATATTCTATTCATTCTCTCTTGCAATGGCGCGATAGGCAATATCATTTCGAAAATAGACGTTATCCCACCGAATATTGTGCAGAACTTTATAGGCTTCAGTCTGAGCCTCTGCGACGGTCCCGCCCAGGGCAGTAGCGCAGAGCACTCGGCCACCACTGGTCACTACAGCGCCATCTTTCTCCGCTGTACCGGCATGAAATATTTTTTGATGTGACCCTAGAGGCTGATCAAGCCCACTGATCGGGAAGCCCTTATCAAAGGAGGTTGGATAGCCACCGGCTGCCAGTACAACGCCCACTGCGGATTTGTCATCCCACTGGGCTTGTTCCTCATCGAGTGTCTGGTTGAGTGCGGCTAGACAATGTTGGACTAGATCTGATTGCAGTCTCATCATTACCGGCTGTGCTTCGGGATCGCCGAAGCGGCAATTAAACTCGACTACGTTTATCTCGCCAGTTTTGGTAATCATCAGTCCGGCATAAAGGAAGCCTGTATAATCATTGCCGTCCGCGGCCATTCCCGCAACAGTGGGCAGAATCACCTGATCCATGATGCGTTGATAAATCACGTTATCGACTACCGGTGCAGGGGAGTACGCTCCCATGCCGCCTGTATTCGGCCCCTTATCACCATCGTCTCTGGCTTTGTGGTCCTGCGAGGTTGCCATTGGCAGCACGTTGCGTCCATCAACCATGGCGATGAAGCTAGCTTCTTCGCCATGCAGGAAGCCCTCTACTACGACTCGATGGCCTGCATCTCCAAATTTATTGCCCGAGAGCATGTCTTCGACTGCAGTAATCGCCTCATCCTCTGTCATGGCGACGATCACACCCTTACCCGCAGCGAGGCCGTCGGCCTTGATTACGATAGGTGCGCCGTTAGCGATTATGTAACTCTTTGCCGCCGCAACTTCGGTAAAGGTTTGGTAGAAAGCGGTGGGTATATTGTGTCTGCTGAGAAAGTCTTTGGTGAAGGATTTTGAGCCTTCTAACTGCGCTGCATTCTTGGTCGGTCCGAAACAGGGCAGGTTACGTTCTAGAAAATAGTCGACAATACCATCGACCAAAGGTGCCTCAGGCCCCACTATAGTAAGCGCGATTTTTTCACTTGACGCGAAGTTGGCCAGCGCGGGAAAGTCGAGTGGATCTATCGCGACATTTTCTACTTTTGGTTCTCCGCTGGTGCCGGGATTGCCCGGCGCCACAAATACTTTATCGACAGCATCGGATTGGGCGGCCTTCCAAGCGAGGGAGTGTTCGCGGCCACCGCCGCCTATAACTAATACCTTCATGGCTTCGATCTCCAGTTGGGTGCGCGACTAGTGGCGAAAATGTCGGATGGAGGTGAATACCATGGCTATATTGGCCTCGTCGGCAGCAGCGATAACCTCGCCATCACGCATCGACCCGCCAGGTTGTATGACTGCGGCGATGCCTGCACCTGCAGCTGCGTCTATGCCGTCGCGGAAAGGGAAGAAGGCGTCGGATGCCATCACAGAACCTTTTACTACCAGATTTTCATCGGCGGCCTTGATGCCGGCAATTTTAGCGCTATAGACGCGGCTCATCTGTCCAGCCCCAATGCCTATAGTCTGGTTGTTCTTGCAGTAGACGATTGCATTAGACTTTACATATTGCGCAACAGACCAGGCGAACAGTAGGTCGCGGATCTCATCCTCGCTAGGTGCGCGGGCGCTAACGACTTTTAGATCCTCGTGAGAGATTTGATGAATATCGCGATCCTGGACTAGTAGCCCGCCATTGACGCGCTTATAGTCCAGCTCTTCTTCTCTATGGTCCTTTAATTGGCCGCAGCGCAATACACGTACATTCTTCTTAGCAGCAGTTATTTCAAGCGCGGCATCTGAAATAGAAGGCGCTATGATCACTTCGGTAAATTGCTGGTTTACGATGCGTTGTGCAGTCTCGGCATCTAGTTCGCGGTTGAACGCGATGATGCCGCCAAAGGCCGAAGTTGGATCGGTTTGAAAGGCAAGCTCGTAAGCCTCAAGTGGCGACTTCGCTATGGCGACTCCACAAGGATTCGCATGCTTCACAATGACACAGGCAGGTTCGCTGAATGATTTAACACATTCTAAAGCGGCATCGGTATCGGCGATATTGTTATAAGACAGCGCCTTGCCCTGTAACTGCTCGGCCGTGCTGATGCTCGTTTCTTTAGGGCTTTTTTCCACATAAAAGGCTGCTTTCTGATGTGGGTTCTCTCCGTAACGCATCTCTTGGGTCTTCAGGAATTGCGTAGTAAATGTCCTAGGAAAGTTAGATTCTGAGTCAATTTTTGCGCCAAGATAATTGGCTATGGCACCATCGTAAGCGGCGGTGTGTTCAAACGTCTTTACGGCGAGGTCGAAACGCGTGTCCTGGTCGAGGCTGCTTTCATTGGTTTGTAACAGATCAACGATGCTGTCGTAGTCCGATGGGTTGACCACTACGGCAACGAAACGATTGTTCTTTGCAGCGGCACGCAGCATGGTAGGGCCGCCAATATCGATGTTCTCGATCGCTGTTGGTAAATCACAGTCTGGATTCGCCACAGTAGCTTCGAAAGGGTAGAGGTTGACTACTACGAGGTCGATCGGAGGGATATCATGTTCTTCCATGACCGCCTGATCCTGATCACGGCGGGCTAGGATGCCACCGTGGACCTTGGGGTGGAGAGTCTTAACCCTGCCGTCCATCATTTCTGGAAAGCCGGTGTACTCCGAGATTTCTATCGCGGGAACGCCCTCTTGCGTGAGCAACTTATAGGTGCCCCCTGTGGAGAGTATCTCGATGTTAAGTTTATTGAGAGCTTTTGCGAAGGGAACAATGCCAGTCTTGTCGGAGACGCTAATCAATGCACGACGAATGGCAGCAGATTTTTCTGTTGTCATAGGGCTATCTTTGCTTGTGGGCGTAGTTGGGGTTGATGCAAAACCGGCTATCTAGATTTCTGCCAATATCACTAAGTCAAATAGCTCAGATGAGCTTAGCGAAGACTAAATTTAGAGGGCCGATCGATGGAAATTACAGTAAACCGTACAGCTTTAATTTGGTGCGTAGCGTACCACGGTTCAAACCAAGCATGATAGATGCCTTGCTTTGATTGTTGCCGCAATAACGCATTACAGCCTCAATCAGGGGAGACTCTACTTCTGAAATAACCAGTTGGTGAAGATCGGTAACGGCCTCATTTTCGATATTTTCAAAATAGCGACCTAGTGAGCGTTCGACCTCGGCTCGAAGTGTATTTTCTTGTTGCGCACAAGGAGCGTTGTCTTGACCCTGAATTGGTTCTAGATGGTTTGTAATGCTATCAGGCTTATTCATGCCGCTTCAGCCCTTTGATAAATAATAAGGCCTTCGTCCAAGCGAGAGAAGTACGTATTGATGTAGTCGAGTTGTGCACCTGGGGACTCGATAGTATTGAAGGATTTCATAAATTCACGCGATCCTGCTAATTCTTTTACATACGCGGCGACATGCTTACGCGCATACCATACTCCTTTCACGTCGCCATAGAAACTATGAAGTTTCATCAGGTGTGAAAAGATTATTGCGAAACGAGTTTCTAGATCGATTTCCGGAAGGACTGTCCCTGCCGCAAGATAGTGCTCTATCTCTTTAAATATCCACGGCCTGCCCTGTGCGGAACGACCGATCATTAATCCGTCTGCTTGAGTTTGCTTAAGGACCTCTGCGGCCTTGTGCGGTGAGTCTATATCGCCGTTAGCGATTACAGGGATCGAGATGGCGTTCTTAATTGCAGCAATGGTGTCGTACTCTGCATAACCTTTGAAGCGGCATTCTCGGGTGCGGCCGTGCACAGTAAGCAAGCTTATGCCGCTACCCTCAGCAATCTTCGCGATCTCTACACCATTTCTTGTTTCGGGAGTCCAGCCAGTGCGTATCTTCAGCGTCACGGGAATATCAACGCGTGACACTACAGCCTTTAAGATTCTCTCAACTAAATCAGCATCCTTAAGGAGCGCTGAGCCTGCTGCTTTCTTCAGTACTTTCTTCGCGGGGCAGCCCATATTGATATCGATGCCATCGGCACCAAGTTCTGCATTCAGTGCTGCAGCTTGGGCCATCAACTCCGGGTCGGATCCTGCAATTTGTACGACATGAGGCCCAAGGCTTTTAGGTTTTACTCGTTTTAGTGCGTTGCGTTCGTTCTGCCACAGTTCTGGGTTGCTCGTCAGCATTTCCGCGACAGTTAGGCCGGCGCCAGCTTCTGTACAGATTTCCCGGAAGGGTGTATCACTAACGCCCACCATAGGTGCAAGGAATAGCGCGTTTTTTAGTTTGTAGGGGCCGACGTCAATCATTCTTGTTATTGTTGTTATGCTGATTTTGTTAGGGGTAGTTATAATAGCGGGGACGCATTTCCAGTTAAAGTAATTTGTTTGTTTTTTGCACACCTGATTATTGCAGACAGAATGCAAACGGCAAATGGGTGGTTAAGGCCAGCGGAATGCTAGAGTGTAGTTTGTGGCCTCTGGCCCCGGGTCCATTATTGCTAGACCGATTTGCACCGGTGTCTTAGTCGGCATGGTTTTGATGGAATGAAGTGCTGGGGCAAGATATTCAGCGGAAGTAAATTCGCGCAGTGCGATGACGCTGTTCTCCACGCTGTTGAAACTGAGTATAAGAATAGGAAAGGGCTGCTCGAATGCCGCCGTGTTGCGAATGACAGTGTTAACCATCAAGCCGTTTGCGAAGCTCGGGTGCGTTTGTACGGTAAGATTCTCGCTGCGAATCAAGTTGATGTCTGCGTATTGTGGTAGTGCGCAGTTTAAATAATTGCAGGCGACTTCATAAAGAGGACGTAATTGGGGAAGCTGACTATACAGCTCCATACGCTGCCACAAATATTGAGAGCTAAGCAGGCCGCCGAGTAGCAGGCTGGATAGAAAGAGTAGTGTGCTGCGTAAAAGGTGACTCTCTTTTTTCGCTAAGAGCTCGACTGGTGTCGAGATACTTCCCAAAGCAGCAAGGCTCTCTCGAGGGATTGCGTCGAGTGCTTCTTCATCGCTTAGTTCTGCTTCCAGCGCTCTAGAGCGTATCGATTCCGTTGATTCTTCATCCATTTTTTGAGCGCCAGTGTGTGCCGCTTCCATGCTTGGCTCTTCATCTTCGGCAACATTCTCACTAGTAAGGTCTTCTTGAGTGGCTAGACTATGGATAGCGCTCGCTTCATCACTTGGCGATTTAATGTCGACACTGGTGTTCTCGTTATTTGCAGCAGGCCCTGGCTCAATGGGCCTTTCGAAGAAGGAGTCGGCTGGGTCGTCTTCAATGAGTTCATGGGCATCAGTTGCCTCTGTCGAAAAGGAGTCTAGAGCCCCTGCCTTGAATTCCTCATTGATGCTTGCATAGCTAATGTCTGCTCGTAGGGTCTCAGGGCGATCAATCAAGGACTCTTCGCTTTTATGTCTACTCTCTACAGCAGGCGCATCGGTTCTCCCCTGCAGTTCTCCAGCCGCCGAGGTGAAGAACTCTTCGCTGAGAGTTTTCGATTTCTTCAGTTTCTGATGCAGGTCTTTTTCATTGATAGGGTCGCCTTGATCAGGTTCGTCACTACGGGTTTCTCTCAAGTCGCTGCGAGTAAGAAACGAAGACGGGTCGAAAAATTCTTGCGGATCATTGCCTACGAAAACCGACTCGTCTTGGTTTTGCGCCGTGTCCGTCTCTTCTCGAATCAGAAAATTATCGATGGCTTCAAAGACATTGAGGCAGGCTCCGCAGCGCACTCTGCCAGCCGTAGCAGCTAATACACGAGAATTTGTGTTGAAGGTAGATTCACACACGGGACATTGAGTTACATTGAACGACATGCGGCAGCACTTCGAGCGACAAGTTAGCAACAGATTGTAGGTCAATCCCCTTGTCTTGCCTACAACAAGCGTAACTCACTCGCTTGCTGTCTAATTCAGACGAATGCCGCTCAATCGTGCCCATTCTCCGCTCAGTATTGCCTCGTCCATCTCAAACCAAGAGCTATAATGCTTAAGTAGTTCGTCAGCCTGATCTGCTAATAATCCAGACAAGGCGATTTGTCCCTTTGGTTTGACGAGATGAGAGAGGCTTTCAGCAAGCTGCATAAGTGGCTCGGCGAGTATGTTTGCAACGACTATGTCTGAGAGAAGAGCGACCCTGTCGGCAGGCAATTGGTCCGGCAGATAGGTTTCGATAACACCTTCAGGGATGTTGTTGCGCTTCGCGTTCTCGATCGTAGCAGTAATCGCCTGAGGGTCATTATCTACTGCGATGACGCGAGACGCTCCAAGCAGAGCCGCGGCGATTGCAAGAATGCCAGAGCCACAGCCATAGTCGATTACTGTGCTGTCATTGCGAGTGTTTTTCTCCAACCATTGTAAGCACATGCTGGTGGTCGCGTGGCTGCCACTGCCGAAGGCGAGGCCGGGATCGAGCATAATATTAATGGCACTGGGTTCGGGCGGCTCCTGCCAGCTCGGACAGACCCAAAGGCGCTCACCAAACTGCATCGCCTTAAAATCCGACATCCAGGATCTCTCCCAGGCCTGATCTTCTAATATGTTGAGAGTCAAAGATCCTTTGTCTTCAATTGCAGTGTGTTGTTGTAACAAGAAAAGCAATCCATCGAGATTTGTTTCCTTCTCGAATAGGCAGACAAGATCAACAAACTCCCATAATGGTGTGCTACCTGGCACTTTTTGAAATACCGGTTGATCCTTTGCATCCAGATAGCTTATTGAAAGACCGCCATAATCCAGCAGTAGTTGTTCTAGGGGGTCAATTTGATTGGAGCGTACCTGAAGCCTGAGTTGTTGCCATGCCATAGTGAGAAGACTCGGGGGCTCTAGGATCCAAGCTTCTTTTCTAGATAGTGGATGTTGACACAACCCTTTTGAAACTCGGCATCGCGCACAAGATCTTGATGCAGTGGGATATTGCAGCGGATACCATCGATCAGCATCTCATCAAGAGCGATCTGTGTACGTTTTAGTGCTGCTTCGCGCGTGTTGGCGTGGCAGATAAGCTTGGCTATCAAAGAGTCGTAGTGAGGTGGAACGCTATAGCCGCTATACAGGTGTGAATCAACACGCACTCCGTTGCCTCCGGGGGCATGAAACATCTTTATCTTGCCTGGGCTGGGCATAAACGTGACCGGGTCCTCGGCGTTGATGCGGCACTCGAAGGCGTGACCGCGGAAATGGATATCCTCTTGGGCATAAGACAGCGGCGCGCCGCCGGCTATTAGAAGTTGTTCTTTGACTATATCTACACCGGTAATCATTTCTGTAACCGGATGCTCTACCTGTACGCGCGTATTCATTTCAATGAAGTAGAATGCCTCATCTTCATAAAGAAACTCTAGGGTTCCAGCACCGCGGTAATTCATGTTCTTACACGCTTGGATACAAGTCTGTGCGACTTTGGCGCGCACTTTGTCAGGAATGTCCGGAGCCGGGGCCTCCTCCAATACTTTTTGATGGCGTCGCTGCACAGAGCAGTCACGATCGCCAAGATAGAGCGCGTTGCCCTTGCCATCGCCGATAACTTGGATTTCCACATGGCGCGGATTCTCCAAGAACTTCTCGAGATAGACTACGCCGTTGCCGAAAAAAGACTTGGCCTCGGTCTGTGTGACGAATATCGCTTTGAGTAGTGCCGCCTCATTGTGCACAACACGCATGCCGCGGCCACCGCCGCCCGCTGTTGCCTTGATGATAACTGGGTAGCCAATCTCTTTGGCTAGCGATAGCGTGCGCTCGTTGTTATCGTCTATGGGGCCATTGGAACCGGGTACAGTAGGCACGCCTGCTTCGCGCATTACTTGGATCGCTGAAACCTTGTCGCCCATCAGGCGAATCGTCTCGGCAGTTGGGCCGATAAAAGCGAAGCCGCTGTTTTCGACCTGCTCGGCGAAGTCGGCGTTCTCCGATAGAAAGCCGTAGCCGGGATGCACTGCATCAGCATCGGTCACTTCCATTGCAGAGATGATAGCGGGTGTATTGAGGTAGCTGTCTGTTGGGCTGGGCGGCCCTATACAGACCGACTCGTCGGAGAGCCGAACATGCATTAAATCCCGGTCTGCTGTCGAATGGACAGCGACAGTTTTGATTCCAAGTTCTTTACAAGAGCGAAGTACACGCAGTGCGATTTCACCGCGATTCGCTATTAATACTTTTTCAAGCATGAAGCTATCCTTGAATTAGGCTGAGCACGCAAATTGCGTTTTATACGATTCTAATTAATGGCTGGTCGAACTCTACCGGTTCGCCATCTTCAACCAAAAAGGCTTCGATCACGCCTGCTTGATCAGCCTCAATTTGATTCATCATCTTCATCGCTTCGACAATGCAGACCACGTCTCCTGCCTTTACATGTTTGCCAACCTCAACAAACGCAGGAGAGGAGGGAGAGGGCGAGCGATAAAAAGTTCCAACCATAGGGGACTTGATCGCATTTCCTTCTACCGGGGGAGCGGCGGCGGGTGCTACTGCACTAGGTGCTGGAGCTGCTGCAGGAGCCGCCGACGCCTGATAGGCGATGGGCGCAGGCATTGAAATGGATCCGCGGCTAATTCTAACCGATTCTTCGCCTTCCTTGATTTCGATTTCTGCGATGTCGGAAGACTCCAGCAGCTCAATCAGTTTCTTTACTTTTCTAATGTCCATAGGAATGTCTCGTTTAGAATTATTGTTAATCAATACTGAAAAATATCCTGACTTTATCAGTATGTCGTGCGTCAAAAGTTGGCGTTTGTGTCATTTCACTGGCTTTTGCCGCACTCGCATTGCCCTTAACGGTCAATGGTTGCATACCCTTGTGCAACTAGTTAGCTAGTTTTTTGCAAGCAGCTTGCAGCGCCAGTTCGTAACCTTGGGCGCCCAAGCCAATAACACAGCCGACAGCGATATCGGAAAAATAGGAGTGATGTCGATAGGTTTCGCGGCTGAATAGATTTGAAAGATGCACCTCGATGAAGGGAATCTCGGCGGCTAGGATCGCGTCGCGAATAGCAATGCTAGTGTGGGTGAATCCACCAAAGTTCACGATCATAAATGCCGTGTTGTCTTTGCGTGCCGCGTGTAATCGATCGATTATCTCGCCCTCAGAGTTGGCCTGCAGGCTGTCGAATTGATGGCCCGACTCCGTGCATTTTGTTGCGAGGCGCTGATTAATGTCGTCCAAGGTGTCAGACCCGTAGATGTGGGGCTCACGACTACCGAGCAGATTTAAGTTAGGTCCATGCAGTGCCAGTATTGATGCCATGTTCTTTTCCCTAATGTGGCGGCTGGGTGAGTTTTCTCCCAAGAAACCTGATTAGCTATTTTGTCGGCATTTTCGCAGAAAATAGCGTGTATTTCACGTTTTTTTTGCGAAAGGACGGTCTGAGTTTACGGATTTAGCAGAAATTCGAAGCGCTGTGGAGGATAGCAGAATCCCCAATCGGCACAGCCTTGATAGTCGATGAAGATTCTTGCGTTCGGCCCAGGCACAGTACTAAGGCTGAGATCGATATCTAGCTGGCCATAATAGGCTTCTATATCGCCGAAGAACTGGTCATTTTTCTTTAGGCCAGCAGGCATCGTGACTTCTACGGGTAGCTCTGCCGAATCGGCTTGCTGGCTCAGTGTGAATCGGAAGGCGTGTCTATACAGGTAGTGGCCATCGGGTAGGTTCCATACAATCTTGACTCGCCCTGGGCTAGCGGCACTGACATAAAAAGGAAAAGCTAGTTCCACAGGCAGAGGCTGTGGAGAAATGGGCTGCGCTTCTAGGCCCGAGATCGTGCGCGGTGTGAGCTGCGCTTGCGCGGCGTTGCCTGCGAGCAGGACAGCGCCAAGTAGCAGAGTCAGACTGATACGAAACGTGGAACTTATCTTCATGCTAGGTTAGACCAGTTAAACTAAGAATAAGTTTCCTACCCAAGGCGTTCCTAGTTTTGATAGCGATCAAAGACTAAGCAGGCGTTGGTGCCACCGAAGCCGAAGCTGTTCGACATGACACGGTTCAGGGTAATGTCATCTTGGCGCTCGATTGCGATTGGCATTCCTTGCGCTTCTTCGTCTAGGTTTTCGATATTGGCCGAGGCGGCAATAAAGTCATTCTCCATCATCAATAGGGTATAGATGGCTTCCTGTGCGCCTGCCGCGCCAAGTGAATGCCCCGTCAGCGACTTGGTTGAATTTAGTGTGGGTACGTTCTCACCAAACACGCTTTTGATCGCGCGTAGTTCCGAGACGTCACCGGCCGGTGTGCTAGTGCCGTGTGTGTTGATGTAGTCTACTGACCCTTCCAGGCCAGCTGTCGCTCCCTGCATCGCGCGGGCGCCGCCTTCACCTGCAGGTGCAACCATGTCTTGACCATCGGAGGTTGCCGCATATCCGGTTAGCTCGGCATAGATCTTTGCGCCTCGTGCTAGGGCGTGATCGAGAGACTCCATGACAAGAATCGCACCACCGCCGGCGATCACAAAGCCATCACGGTCAGCATCGAAAGCGCGTGAGGCTTTATCGGGCGTGTCGTTGTATTTAGTTGAAAGCGCGCCCATAGCATCGAACATATGGCTCGTTGTCCAATGTTCTGCCTCGCCGCCGCCTGCGAAAACGATATCTTGCTTGCCTAGCTGAATTAGCTCGGCTCCATGGCCAATGCAGTGTGCGCTGGTCGCGCAGGCCGATGAGATCGTGTAGTTGACGCCTTTAATTTTGAATGGAGTGGCCAGACAAGCGGACGTGGTGCTGCTCATCGTACGGGTTACCCGGTATGGCCCGACTCTGCGCAAACCCTTCTCGCGCATGATATCTGTGGATTCAAGTTGTTCTTCGGAGGAGCCGCCGCCGGACCCCACTACTAATCCAGAGCGAAAACTGGATACTTCGTCTTGGGTGAGGTTGGCATCAGATATCGCCTGTTCCATAGCGAGGTACGCATAAGCGGAGGCGTCGCCCATAAAACGGAGTATCTTGCGATCTATCAATTCAGCTGTGTCGATCTGCACAGATCCGCTGACATGGCTGCGCATGCCAATTTCTTCATAGGTGGGGTTGTGCTGGATACCACTACGGCCCGCTTTGAGAGAATCTAGCACCGACTCTTTATCATTGCCCAAACAGGACACAATTCCGATACCAGTAACAACAACGCGCTTCATACGATTTCCCTGATCATTAAAGAATCACTCATGCATCCTGCATTAGAATGAACTTCCTGGCTTGAACAAACCAACCTTCAATGCTTTGGTGGTATAGATTGTCTTGCCATCTACAGATACTGTTCCGTCGGCGATGCCCATAACTAGGCTTCTATTAATAAGTCGACTTATCGATAATTCGTAAACTACCTTCTTTGAAGTCGGCAATACTTCGCCAGTAAATTTTACCTCGCCAGCCCCAAGTGCCCGGCCCCTGCCAGGGTGACCACTCCAGCCGAGATAGAATCCCAACAGCTGCCACAGGGCATCTAATCCTAGGCAGCCTGGCATGACCGGATCGCCGGGAAAGTGACAGTCGAAAAACCAAAGCTCAGGCGTTATATCCAGCTCCGCGATTATTTGTCCGCGGCCATATTCGCCGCCATCGCTATCGATTTGAACAATGCGATCAAGCATGAGCATATTGTCTACGGGTAACGCCGCGTTGCCAGGGCCGAATAGGCGACCGTGGCCACAATCCACTAATTCTTCCAATGTATAGGAATTCTTAGGAACAAAGTTGTGTTCGACTTGTGTCATAAGCTGGTTAAACCCCTCCAAGGGGTGGCTCTGCAAAGACTAGGATGGTATCGCGCCGGAGCCAAATAATCGATCATAAATTGATGGCAGGCCGTTGGATCGGCTCTAATTTATTAAAATAGACGATATCTTGCTACAATATTGTTCGTTTTTGTCACTCCCGTTTTAAAAGTCCAAGGTTGCAGGCTCTATGTTAATTCCTGTTATTCTCGCTGGCGGTGTGGGTTCCCGCCTCTGGCCAGTCTCCCGATCGATGCTACCAAAGCAATTTATCGATCTCCCCAACATGCAGGGGTCGCTTTTTCAGAATACATTGTCTCGTTTCGAGGGTGTGCCTGATGTCGAAAATCCGATAGTGGTTTGTAATAACGATCATCGCTTCTTGGTGGCAGAACAATTAAGGCAGCTTGGAAAAGAGCACTGCAAACTATTGCTAGAGCCGGTCGGCAGAAATACAGCGCCCGCGGTAGCTCTTGCTGCATTGTGTGCGCTACAAGATAACGCGGACCCACTTCTCTTAGTCTTACCGGCCGATCACGTGATTAAGGATCAAGCAGCATTTCAGCAAGTAATAGATCAGGCCTTGCAGTCTGCCAGGCAAGAGAAGTTGGTTACTTTCGGGATAGTGCCAAGTGCCCCAGAAACAGGCTACGGCTACATTGAGAGGGGTGCAGAACTTGCAGATGGAAATGGATATTGCGCAGAGCAGTTTGTGGAAAAGCCAGATCAAAAAACCGCGCAGGCCTATCTGGATAGCGGCAACTATTTTTGGAATAGTGGCATGTTCTTGTTTTCAGCCTCTACCTATTTACAGGAGCTGAAGCGGCATGCTCCGGACATTTTTGAAAGCTGTCATCAGGCCTACGCGAGTCTGGAATCCTCAGAGGACTTTCAGCGAATCCCCGAGCCAATCTTCGCGAACTGTCGCAGCGATTCTATCGATTATGCTGTGATGGAGAAGACAGCTGCAGCTGTTGTTGTCCCTTTAGAGGCGGGCTGGAATGATCTTGGCGCCTGGGATGCGATGTGGGAGGTGCAGGCCAAGGATGAGCAGGGCAACGCAATATCTGGCGATGTGCTCACTGAAGATGTGCAAGATAGCTATATTCAATCCCAGTCTCGGCTTGTGGCCGTAGCAGGGATACGGGATGTTGTTGTGGTCGAGACAGCAGATGCTGTGTTGGTGACCCAGCGTTCGCAGGCGCAGTCCGTGAAGCACTTAGTAAAACAGCTGCAAGACCATGAGCGGGAGGAAGGCACGTTACACCGTTTGGTCTATCGCCCCTGGGGTTCCTACGAGATCCTAAGCAGTAGGCCGGGCTATCAAGTAAAGCATCTGATAGTTAATGCTGGCGCATCGATCTCGTTGCAGCTGCATCATAAGAGGGCAGAATATTGGACGGTGCTCAAGGGTGTTGCCTTGGTAACCTGCGGCAACAAAGAGTTTGAGCTGCAGCCCAATGAATCAACATATATTCCGGTTGGGAGTAAACATAGACTGACCAATACCAGTAACCAGCCAGTAGAAATCATCGAGGTTCAAATGGGTGAATATCTTGGCGAGGATGATATTGTCCGTTTCGAAGACCGCTATGACAGGGTCTGAAAGCGAACCTAACTAGCACAACCCCGATTTTGCTTTGCAGTTTGCGTAAAGACTGACTGCTTTTTTTAACTCAACGAAAACCTTTTAGGAAAACTGCGCGCCATGTCCGTTATTAAAAAATGTTTATTTCCAGCTGCTGGTTACGGCACGCGATTCTTGCCCGCTACAAAAGCCATGCCGAAAGAAATGCTACCAATCGTGACCAAGCCTCTCATTCAATATGGGGTCGAGGAAGCGATGGCTGCAGGCATTACCCAGATTGGTGTTGTAACTGGTCGTGGTAAGCGAGCGATAGAGGATCATTTCGATATTAGCTACGAGCTAGAACGTGAGATAGCAGGCTCCGATAAGGAAGAGTTGTTGAGCAGCACTCGCGACATCATGGATCGTTGCACGTTTTCATATACTCGGCAGGTTGAGATGAAGGGCTTGGGTCACGCAATTCTAGTGGGCGAAACTCTCATGGGGCGCGAACCGTTCGCCGTTGTGTTGGCGGACGACTATTGCGTCACCCAAGGAGATGGCGTGCTTACGCAGATGGTCAAGCTGTATGAGAAGTATCAATGTAGCATTGTCGCGATCGAAGAAGTGCCAGTGGATGAGACCCATAAATACGGCGTAATCGCGGGAGACCTGGAAGCAGACGGTGTTTATCGCGTTCATAATATGGTCGAGAAACCTGCGCCCGAAGATGCTCCGAGTAATCTTGCTATTATCGGGCGCTATATTCTCAGTCCAGATATATTCGATGTTATCCGCAGTACACCACCAGGAAAAAATGGAGAGATGCAGATCACAGATGCTCTCCAGATTCAGGCTGCGCAGGGCAAAGTCATAGGGTATCGCTTTAAGGGGCGTCGTTTCGATTGCGGTAGCGTTGATGGGTTTATAGAGGCGACGAACTACACATATAAAGCGCAATCAGAATAGATTGATTCAAGGGCAGTATGAATCTTTCGAATTTGAAATCCAGCTAATAGCTATAAGAAAGCACAACCGCTTAAATTGAGGGGCCACAACTATGACCGAAGAACTCACTTGTTTCAAAGCTTATGACGTAAGGGGTCGCGTTCCCGATCAGTTGAACAGTGACATTGCCTATAGAATTGGGCGGGCTTATGCTGAGTATCTCAGGCCGAAACAAGTCGTAGTTGGTTACGACATCCGCTTAAGCAGCCAGGAATTGTGCGCCTCATTATCTCGAGGTCTTGTGGAAGCGGGTGTAGATGTAATCAATATCGGACAATGCGGTACTGAAGAAATTTATTTTGCTACTAGCCATTTGAATGTAGATGGGGGAATTGTCGTGACAGCTAGTCACAATCCTGCAGACTTCAACGGCATGAAATTTGTCCGTGAATCATCCAAGCCCATAAGTGGTGATACTGGTCTTAATGAAATCAAGAGGCTTGCACAGGAGAATAATTTCGTACCCTGTAAAGAGCTAGGAGCAGTCAGTTTTGACGATACCCAGCCCGCCTATATTGAACACTTGTTAGGCTATGTTGATGTTCCAAATCTACGATCGTTGAAGATAGTGTGCAATGCTGGCAACGGTGGCGCGGGATCAACAATAGATACGATTGAGCAGTTTCTGCCGCTAGAATTTTTCAAGGTTCATCATGAACCAGATGGCACTTTCCCAAATGGTGTTCCCAATC
>Ga0307995_1000175_pt1 | contig 45600 bp, 51 predicted proteins | sample EllFjometagen262_FD_203132 | JGI IMG/M metagenome (GOLD analysis project Ga0307995, IMG submission 203132) | Marine microbial communities from Ellis Fjord, Antarctic Ocean - #262 | ecosystem: Environmental > Aquatic > Marine > Unclassified | place: Southern Ocean | collected 2014-11-02 | reverse complement strand
AAAGCACTATGATGTTGATATGTTATGTGAAATCTTAGAAATAACATCAGAGTCATTAGTTGATAGGTATGAAGATCAGGTCATGAAGAATATGAGTTTATTTGAGGAGGCTATGGATGTCAGATAAGGGTATAAAGAAGACTTGGGGTATAGATGCAGCGTTTAATTCAAAGCCTGACTACCAAGGTATCTACACTGAACCTGAGACAGGAAACGCACTAGAGTCACAAGTAGGCGGCGATCACTATAAGAACCAAGGTATACAACCTTTTGAGATAACCTATAAAAACTTTGGCTATGAAGGTCTGCAGGCAGCAGTGTACACCAAGGTAAATAAGTATCTCACACGCGACAAAGGTGACCACCAAGAGAATGTGGAGAAAGCTATTCACTGTCTACAGATACAGTTGGACTACTGTAAGATGACTAAAGACGAGGTAGGAAACGTATGAGTAAACGATATATTGTTATAATAAGTTTATGTATAATTCTATATACAACAGCCAGCATTATGCAAAGGGTTGTAGCGTAGACGCTTAAGGGGGTAACAAATGAGTAAACTAATAGATATGTTAATAAAGCACGAAGGGAGTAAGCGGTATGCTTATACCGATACTGTCGGGAAGCTAACTATAGGAGTCGGTAGAAATATCGACCCCTTTGGGGGCTTAGGTCTAACTGAGAGGGAAATAGCTTATCTCTTGCAGAATGATGTTGACAGGGTGGAGCAAGAGCTGGTAAACTCTATCCCTTGGGTTGAGCATATGGAGTGGCAACGAATGGATGCCTTTGTAAACATATGCTTTAACCTTGGCTTACCTAGGTTCCTTACGTTCAAGAAAGCATTAGCAGCAGCTGAAGATCAGGACTGGGAGCTATGTGCTGATGAATTTATGGATAGTGTGTGGGCTAGTCAGGTAGGCCAAAGGGCTGTGGAGTTGACCACATTAATTAGAACTGGAGAGTACGTAGAGTAATGACTAAGATGACGTTGAAAGAGAAAGTAGCTGTTACACAGAAGAAAGAGTACCTAGTAAATGAAGTAAAGAACTACACTCACGCCTTGAATGGTCGTGACAGTCGGTTCAACAACTACTACTTACAACGTATTGAAAACTTAACCTTAGAGCTAGCTGAACTGGAGGGATAGCAAGATGATGTTTATGGAGCATTTCTTCATCATTATGGAGGGATTCGATTGTGACTTTAACACCGCAGTGCAATTAGCACAACGTGGTACAATATGGGAAGATGTCTAATGAATATATTCTATAGTTTATTAACAGTATTATTTATAGGTTTAAAATTAACTGCAGTAATTGCATGGTCATGGTGGTGGGTCTTATCTCCCATCTGGCTACCTATTACTGTCCTACTTGCATTTGGTCTTACAATGGCCCTTATAGTGGGGCTTATAACCCTCTGGAAGGACTAAGATATGTTAGCAGAGTACGAGGTAAGTCTAGTTGCAGAGGTGACAACCACTGTGACCCTAGTAGCAGAGAGTGAAGAGGATGCCTTTGCCTCTGCTTATGACCAACTTATAACAGCAGTACGAGAGGAGACTGCTATAGAAACTATTGAAATTGTGGACTATGCAGTCCGTGAGAATGTAAACAAAATACACTAACCTGAGAGAAGTAATTATGAAACTTAAATTGAACGAAGTACAAGTAGAACAGGTAGGTGTTACGTGTTTAGACCAACTACATGCAGACATTAAAGCAGAGTTAACACAGCACTCCATTGAGTCTTATTTGGATGCTGAGGACTATGTGGCTATGTTACGCACAGTAGTGAGTATTGAAGTTATTATGAAGGAGCTAATGCACCCTGATATTTACTTCATCTGGAAGCTAGAGAATGGGGTGAACCTATGATAAGTTTCCCTACAGACTACCAAGCATTCATACACACATCACGCTACGCTAAGTGGCTAGACAGTGAGAATCGTAGAGAGAGTTGGAGTGAGACAGTAGACCGATACATTAGCAACCTAGTGTCACCTAAGATAAATGATAAGAAAACAGTTGAGATGATACGTGAAGCAATCCTTAACCTAGACACTATGCCCTCTATGAGAGCTATGATGTCTGCAGGTAAAGCCTTTGACCGAGATAACGTAGCTGGCTATAACTGCTCTTACCTACCAGTGGATGACATACGCTCATTTGATGAAGCTATGTTTATCCTGTTGTGTGGTACAGGTGTAGGCTTTAGCGTAGAGCGTCAGTCAGTGTCTAAGCTACCTGAGGTGCCCAACGAGCTTACTCAGACCGATGAAGTGATTAAGGTAGCTGATAGTAAGGAGGGTTGGGCTAAGTCCCTTAGACGCTTAATTATGACCCTTTATGCAGGTGACATACCTAAGTGGGATGTTACAGGTGTACGACCTGCAGGTGCAAAGCTTAAGACCTTCGGTGGTCGTGCCTCAGGGCCAGCACCTTTGATTGACTTATTTAACTTTGTCATTGAAACCTTTAGTGCCGCTAAGGGCGAGAAGCTCACTAGCCTGCAGTGTCATGATATTATGTGTAAGATAGGTGAAGTGGTAGTCGTAGGTGGTGTCCGTAGATCAGCAATGATAAGCCTAAGTAACCTGAGTGATGACCGAATGAGACACGCTAAGTCAGGCGCCTATTGGGAGCAGAATGCACAACGCAACCTAGCTAATAACTCAGTAGCTTACACTACGAAACCAGACTCTACTGCATTCATGCGTGAGTGGCTATCGTTAGTTGAGTCGGGCACAGGTGAGCGAGGTATCTTTAACCGAGTAGCTAGTCAAAAGCAGGCAGCTAAGAATGGTAGGCGTGATGCTAGTTATGAGTTTGGGACTAACCCTTGCTCTGAGATCATCTTACGTCCATACCAGTTCTGTAACCTATCAGAAGTTGTTGTGAGGGCCACAGACACGTTAGAGGACTTAGAACGTAAGGTAGTCGTAGCAACCATTATAGGTACACTGCAGTCAACCTACACTAAGTTTCCATACTTACGTAAGGCTTGGAGCAACAACACAGAAGAGGAACGTCTATTAGGTGTAAGCATGACAGGTATAATGGATAACCCATTGACTACCTCAGCTAACATAGGCTTACCTAAGATGCTTGAGTATCTACGTGAGGTGTCAGTTAAGACTAATGCTGAATGGGCTGATAAGTTAGGCATTGCTGTTAGTACAGCTATTACAGCAGTTAAGCCTAGTGGCACAGTGTCACAGCTAGTGGACTCAGCCTCAGGTATACATGCGCGTCATAGTGCTTACTATATCCGTACTGTACGTTCTGACGTTAAAGACCCGTTGACTCAGTTCATGAAGGACAAGGGCGTACCTTGGGAAGCATGTGTGCATAAGCCAGATACTACAGTAGTGTTTAGCTTTCCACAGAAGTCACCTGAGGCTGCAGTGTTGACAGAGAATACACCAGCACTTGAGCAGCTAGAGACTTGGTTAATGTACCAACGTCACTGGTGTGAGCATAAGCCTAGTGTTACTATTAATGTATTAGCCAGTGAGTGGATGGAAGTAGGTGCCTTTGTATATGCTAACTTTGATGAAATGTCAGGTGTTAGCTTCTTACCTTACAATGAGCATATCTATCAACAAGCGCCTTACCAAGAGTGTACACAGGAAGTGTATGAGGAGTTCTTAAGTAAGATGCCTGAGGCTATTGAGTGGGCTGGTTTAGCTACTTATGAGATGGAGGACACTACAGTAGGTTCACAGTCCTTTGCATGTAGTGGTAACTCATGTGAGCTAGTTGATTTAGTTTAGTAGAAAGCAAAAAAGCCCCTAGGCTCTCAGGTTAATACTTGAGGGTCTAGGGGCTTTCTGCGTTCTGCAGTTTACCTAGCTGATCTACGCTGTGCTTCAAGATAGCGTTGATTGTCATCATTGTAGGCACCTGCAACGGGGCCAGTAAGCATACCACCATTACCAGTAGTAGGTTTAGCGGCTCTAGCGTTACCTTGCATCTCCTTAGCAAAGGCTGCAGTACGTCTATTAGCCGCACCTTCTGCATACTTCTTAGCACCATGACCTGCAGCGCCTAATGCTGCTGTTGCCGCTAATGAAACACCGCCTGTGGATATAGCTGTTGCACCACCACCACCCTGCAGTATCTTACCTAGGAGAGCAGTAGGGCTTAAGTTGCCAAAGGACTTGAGAGCCTTTTGTGCAGCCGTACCATCATCAGCAATAAACTCTTTAAACCTAGCTATCTCTGCAGCATCATAATGCTTAACATCACGGGGGTTATTTATGATCTTAGCTAAAGCAGCTTTCATCTGATCTACTTTAGGCTTACCCTTAAATGACTCGTCTAACTTTATCTTATTTGTTATACGATCAATAGTCTCAGCTTTCATATAGCGCCTGTTGGCTAGCCTAGCTACGTTCATAGCTTCTGAAGTGCTTGGGTGTGTCTGTATCAGATCATCAATCATATTAATTGCATCTAAGACTACAGACTGGTCACCACCTTCACCTTTGACCTTAGCAGCTTTATACTTCTTCCATAAGGCTTGCTGTGTTTGGTCTAGGTCAATAAGCTCCGCTCCTTTACCACGGGCTGTCGTCTTGATCTCAGCTAACAAGTCTAGAGTATCAGCCTGTATCTTAGAGCGTTTAGAAAGGTTCTTAGAGGACACAACCTTATCCGTAAAGTCTTTCATAGCTTTATTGACACGGAAGCTAGAGAACCTAATGTTGTTATCCTTAACTAATTGATAAGCATCATCCTTAGACTTCTTAAGTATTGCAGTAGTGCTATTACCTTGCTTAGTGCCTAAGGTCTTAGCGAATACCTTCTTAAAGACATCCGTAGACACTGACATCAACTTACCACCCACTACACCAAACATAGCTGAAGGCACAGCAACACTACTAGCAGCATCTAAACGATCTACGATAGAACCATCAGTGTCTAAGAAGACATAACCTGAACCAGCTATAGCACCTTGGGCGCCTGTGTTGGCAGCAGTAGCTAAACCACTTGTGCCTTTAGCGACCTTAAGTGCGCCTAAGGCTTTGTTGATAGGACTAGCAATAGAACCTACAATCTCTGCACCAAAGGATAATGCTCCATGCTCCTCAGAGAACTGTTCAGCTTCTTGCTTCTCTACAGCTAGCTTCTCGTCAAAGACTTCGCCATAGGGTCGCTCATCACCTATTAGTTTCTCACCTGCAGCATAGACACCTGCGTTGACTATATCACCACCGCCCATTAGGAAGCCTTTGCCTCCTGCTTTCATAGTGCCGCCTACAGTGTCGTAGGCATCTTTAGCTGTGTCAAGCATACCAGCGTATAATGACTCTTCTTTAGGAGCCTCAGGAGCCTCAGGAGTCCCTTGCATAGCATCCAAAGTAGCTGCTATTTGCTCTGCTGCCCCCATATCTCCTGCATCCACAGCCTTGCGTAAAGCTGCGATATGCTGTTCTTTTGTATATGGCATAGATTTTATCCTTAATAATATTTAGCAACAGCGGCAGACATAGGTGCAGCACTAGGGACAGTGCCCGTTGCGTTTACTTCAGCTTGTGAGGCTTTACCTTTAGCCTCTGCTGCTGCTTTAGCATCACCCCAGTATACTAGAGGCACCTTTGTAGGGTTACGTTTATTGTAACGAGAAACGGCTTTACGACTGCCATGCATACCATCGTTAAACATTATTTCATACCTCTTCAGGTTCGCTATAAACTCTTCCTTACCCTGTGATAGCTGCAAAGACCCACGAGAAGCCTTAAGTAAGTTAAGTTCTGCAGTGTTGATAGCACCCAAAGCGCCACCTGTCTTACTAGCAGCCCTCATATCAGCTAAAGTATCAAAGGCTGCATCAGCCATGATAGGCTCCATAGCGGCTAAGAGGTTAGACCTTTCACTTCCCTCAACATATTCAGCCGCTTTGCCTAGATTTAGTCTACCAAAGATAGGTGTAGTGGCACTATCTAAGTCTGCAATCCTCAAGGCTTCACTTATTGACCAGTTTATTGTTCCTTCTTGCCTCTCGTCAGCATCTTCAGCAACATCAGCACGGGCTTGAGCCTCAGCCTCTTGAGCCTCTAGTGCCTGTGCAGCTAGCCATTGCTTACCATTTTTAATAGGTATAAGTTCAATTATATTACCTTCCTTGTCAAACTCAGGCCGCATACCTTCAGGGACATTCACAGTTACATTAGACTTGCCAGTAGGTTTGTCAATCTGTGTTAATGCTCCACTCTTCTTAACTGTCCACATACTATCTTCAGACAGTTCAGTACCATTTGCTGCATTATACTCAGCGCCTGACATAACAACAACCTTATTCCTCTCTGCTTCGGCTGTTGCTTGGGCTTTTGCTGCATCTTTCTCAGCACCTTCCTTACGTAACTGCTCAATCCTTGCCTCTTTACGTACCTGCGCTTCTATTTCATACTTCTTAACCAAAGCAGCCTTATCATCAACGATCTTCTGTTTAGCTAAGTTCTGTACACGTTGGGCATCTTCAGCATCTGCAGTAGCTTTAGCCACCGCTGCCTCTGCCGCATCCTCCTCTTTCTTAGCTTCCTTAGCTAATGCAAGCATTTTAACTGCCGCTGCTGGATAAGTCTTCTGTAGAATTGCTACTTGCTCAAACATCTCCTGAGAGCCGCCTTGAGCAGCCTCTAAGTATTGACCTTGTGCTTGAGACTGTTTAGCTTGTTCAGCTTCTAACTTCTCCCTAGTGCTACCTCCGTCCATAGCGCCAGCTAAGGCTCGTCCGAGACTTGAGCCAATAAGACTAGCAGCTTGTGTTTCCATCGGCCTAGCAGCGCCCCTAGACGCTTGTTGCATTAGTTGTCGCTGTAGGTCACTTGCGCGTGTGTTACGCTTCTGTAGTAGGTCATCAATCGATGGGCCTTGTGTGAATAAACCTTGTTGTGCCATGATATATTACCTTATCAATTAAAGAGGTTACTTAACCAGCCAGAACCAGCGTCTGTACCTAAGAATGCAGAACCTGCACCTACGAGTCCAGTTAACCAAGGGTCAGGTTGGTTACCAGCGGCTGCTGCAGCACTTAGTTGTGCCATAGCAGAGATACGATTTTGTTCAGTACCTAATTCATAGTTCTGAGCAAGACCATCTTTCTGTAGACCATACTGTTGTGTATTAGTCAACATACCCATCTGGTAATCTTGTAGCTGCTGTTGTGTAGCTAAGTCCATCTTCTGTTGACCTAAGCCATAGTCTTGCATCTGTTGCTGTTGTGATAGCCCGTAGTTCTGTTGAGCTATTCCATAGTCTTGTAGTTGTTGCTGCTGTGCTAGACCATAGTTCTGAGTTTGACCTTGAGAAGCTAAGTTAAACTGTGCTTCATTAAGTCCGTAGTCTTGAGCCTGACCTTGCTGTGCTAAACCGAATTGCTGTTGAGCCATGCCTTGACTAAAGTCCTGACCTTGTTGAGCTAAAGCTAACTCAGCTTGAGTCTGTGCTTGTCCAAACTGTTGACCTTGCTGTGCTAAGGCTAACTGTTGTCCGCTCATACCTTGGTTAAACGCTTGACCTTGTGAAGCTAAACCAAAGTTCTGTTGAGCTAGATTGTAGTCTTGATTTAACTGTTGACTCTGTAGTTGCTGTTGAGCCATTTGTTGCTCAAGTGCAGAACCTTGCATACCAGCAGATAGCATACCTTGCCCACTACCCATAAGGTTAGCGTACTGTTGTTGTTTAGCTTGTTGGTTCATACCAAACTGGTTAGCCTGTAGGCCAGCCATTGCTTGCTCTTGATTAAAAGCATCGTTAGAGGCTCCTGCTGCTGTTTGCGCAAGTGCTTGAGACTGTGCTTGATTCATACCAAAGGCGTCTGGCTGTACCATGCCATTACCAGCACCTACGCCTTGACCTGCTAGACGAAGACCTAAGCGACCAGCACCAAACATAGACTCAGCACCTTGGGCACGTTGTTGTGCAAACTGAGGCTCTAGTAAAGCTGTGCGTTGAGAGTATAAGTCCTGTGCCCTTTGGTTGGGATTTACATTATAATTAAACTGACTAGGAGCCTGTTGTGCGCCTTGGGCAGCTTGACCTAAGAGTCCAGTACCTTGCCCTACCAGACCTGAGAGGCCTGAGTAAGGTTCATTAAGCTCCGTGGTCATACCATTGGCATTAGAGGTTGAGGTACCTGTGCCTGACCTAAAGGTTACAGGTTTGAACGTACCATTCTGTGAACTGCCTTGAGGTATGGAAGCCCCAAGTTGTGTTGGTTGTTGTAGCATCGTATGTTACCTATTCTTAAAGTGTTATGACCAACGTGAAGGTGGAGCCTGTAGAGTCATGGGAGCTTTTAACATGCCACCTTCCTTAGGTGCCCAAGAGGGTCTTGCTTGTTTAGCTTGTTGGTTCCATTGGGGTGCCCATGATGGTTGGTTTGGTACTGGCACACCTTGGTTACCTTGAGGTGCCCACCATGGGTCATCAGGCATTACAGTAGGGGCATAAGCACCACCTGTAGTTAATTGACCTAACTTAATTCTTTCTTCTATTTCTGCAGGGGTAACAGCAGGGTTACTTTGGTTACCTTGGTTGTTGGTGTTATCAGTAGATACCATAGCTGCTGTAGCGCCTATGTTGACCGAACCATCACTGTTGTATATAGTCGTGCTAGGTGCCTTACCATTAGTTAACTTAGCTATACGCTTCTGTACATCAGTAGTTGGGTTACCATCAATGAAAGCATGTGGTAACTGTCTATCCATCTGAGGCTTACGTGCTAACTGTACAAGTTCCTCTGCAGACTTACCCTCGTTAGCTGGGTCACGAATTAAACGATCATACTCAGCCTTAGCTTCATCATTCATGCCGTACTTAGATTGATTCATGAAGACACTGCCAGCTTCTTTGACCATAGCGCCCATAGGGTTAATTACAGCACTTAACATACCCAAAGGTGATGAAGGTAACTCAAGACCCTGAGCTTCGCCAGTAGGGTAATTAGCCACACCAGCACCTAGCATACCAGCACCTGTGGAAGTAGGTAAACGCTCAGTAGAGTCTTGGTTAGTCTCATGTGGGCTACCTTGGAGCCATGAGGAACCTGCAGGAGATGCTACTGGGTCATCATCACGTAGGAAACTAAAGATGTTTTCAAAGATACTCTTTTGCTTAGGTTCTGCTTTAGTTTCTTGAGGCTTTGTTAACTGAGGTGGCTTAGTTGCGTCTATCGTAGCTTCCGCGTTAGCATTGGCTTGATCTATCCTCGCCTTGTTGTCACGCTTTATCTTAGCTTTCTTCTTAGCTAACGCTAGTGCTTCGATACCAGCTTGTTTATCTGCAGCGGCTTTAGCGTCAACTTTAGCTTTATAAGCAGCTTTATCATCAGCTATCTTCTTAGCTTTAGCTTTAGCGTCTTTAGCATCCTTAGCTTGTTGTTTAGCTAACTTAACTTCTTTAGCTTTCTTAGCTTCTGCTTGGTCTGCTTTAACTTTAGCTGCCTTAGCGTCTTTAGCATCTTTAGCTGCCTTAGCATCTTTAGCATCTTGAGCCTTAACCTTAGCAGCTAAGTCTTGCTCACGTTTATACTGTGCTTTGTCATCAGCTATCTTCTTAGCCTTAGCTTTAGCATCCTTAGCGTTCTTAGCTCTAGTGGCTTCCTTAGCGGCCTCAGAAGCCAGTGCATTAGATGCTGCAGTTTCCTTAGCAATACGTGCTTTAGTTGCCGCCTCAGAAGCCTCTAGTTTCTTCTCAGCAGCCGCAGCAGCCCTTGCCTTGAGTACAGCATCCGATGGGCCGTTATTGTTATCATACTTAGGTTTTGGTGCTACTGCTTTAGCTTTCTTAGTTTTACCCTCTGCTTGAGTCATTAAGGCTTTAGCCCTAGCCCTCTTCTGATCTGCACTATTGTTGCTATTGTTATCCTTCTTAGCCTTAGCTCTCTTCTGTGAACCTGAGAGGCTAGGTTTAGTCTTCTGTGTCCATGCCATGTGTTATCTCCTGTCTTTAGGCTTCTAGTGCTTCAATACGAGCGATAAGCTCTTGGATTGTAGCCACAAGTAGTGGTACAACCTTAGCTTGATCTATGCCTTGCATATCTGGGACGCTGCGAGTAGCCATAACCTGTGCTGTAGTTTCACGCCATTGCTGACCTTCTTCTAAGTTTTCAGGCAGTTCTACGTCTGAGATATGAATAACTTCGGCTACTGCTGGAGTGGTTATTACAGTTTCCATCGTTGGAACTTTAGTAGTTACTTCAACTTCAACCTCAGTGGATACACCATTAACATCTTGACGTTGCACAATAGTCTCAACAAGATCAGTAGTTACGCCTCGTTCTTCGGTTTCAACAATAGTCTCACCAGCTAGGTTAACGTATGAGCCAGCTTCCACTGTTTCCATGACTTGAGATTCAGTAGCAACTTCTGCACTAGCTGCTGTATAAACATCACCCGTTGCTGGGCTAACTTCATACTCTTCATCCATCATAGCGTCTTTAGAGCCTGTAGCCGCTGCTGGGATAACTTCACCTAGCTCATGTGCTAAGAAACCATCAACTCTAGTACCATCTGCAATCCACTCGAAGTTGACTGGGTTTAGCTGCATAAATGTAGCTGTGGCACCTGTCATTGGTTGAACGTCAGCTTTTAGGCGGTGGTCTGAGGCTGTGTTGTACGATGTGGATGTACCGCTAGTTGTGATAGAGCCAACAGATGTTGTATTGCTATAAAAAGTTTGTAGGGTTCCAGCACCACCAGTTCCCGATTGAGTTATCATATAGGCACAAGTTCCAGTGCTTTTTAAATACATCCCGTTTGCGCCACTACCATATAAGGTGACACCCTGAGTCTCCTTTGTAGTAGTACCAACAAGCAAGTTGCCACTATTATCAATAGTCATAGCAGTATCCCAGCTTATCGCACCACTTCCTGCTGCTGCGGTTTTAAACGCATGAACACCATTTATTTGAGAATATAATGATGGGCGGTACGTATCACCACCCCTAGACCAATTATTCCCAGTGGCGTCTGTGCTTACTGCGTTAACACCCATAAACATACGACCGATGTTCTGACCTTTTGGTGCTGATATAAAACCATCTTTACCACCACCCAGTTGTAGAGCTACATGGTTTGAGTGCCAAGCAGTGCTGGGAGTTACACCAATACCTACGTTGCCAGATGTGTCTATTCTCATAGCTTCTGTGTTAACTGTCTTGAATAGCATTGGGTAGCTTCCACCACCACCGCCAGACGCAGCAGAAATAACGAACAGTCCACCCTCATTAGATATAGTTGAGTTATCCGAAGCTACATCAGAACGGGTGACTGTGACTGCTCCAGATACCTCAAGTGCGGTTGACGGAGAACTAGTACCAATACCTAAGCTCTCAGCCGAAGCATCCCAGAAGAACTTTGGCGTATTGCCTGTGTCATAGAATGATATGTCTCCGTTGTTGGCAAGGTTTAAGGCATTTTTAAAAGTGCCTGCAGCGTCTGCTGCACCAGATGGGGCTACTTTAAATTGATGTGAGCCGTCTTGTAGTTGTGCATAAAAACTAGCAAAGCCCGCTTGTTTATATGTGGTTCCAGTTGAAGCATCATACTTCATATTATTGCAAAGCCACGTTTGAGGGGAAGCGCCGTCATTGCCGAATAAAGAAACAGAGCTTGCTAATTCTAGTGCCTTATATGACGTATGCCAATCTGATGCTGGAACTACACCAATACCTACGTTGCCAGATGTGTCTATTCTCACGCGTTCAGTTTGGTTGGTACGGAGTACCAAAGGATGATTTGATTGGGTTCCAACATAGCCAGCGGCATCATCTGCGCCTGACCATAAAGTTACCGAGCCACCAGTCGATGTCACAGAGACATTAGGGGAGCTATTACCTGAAACACCTAAACCATCAGCCGTTACAGTGCCGCTAATATCGACTCCTGTGGATGTTGTGGCTAGTTTCTCAGAGCCATTATTGTACAATTTTACATGACCGCCAGAAGTGCCATGAATCATATCTGCATCAGAAGTGCTTCTAATGTAAACATCACTTGCTTTTACTTTTAACCCGCCAGCACCAATATCGGAAATAATGCTATGGCTGCCATCATGGTATATTTCTAAATCAGGAGAAGTACCAAACTTAGCCTTGACGTTATCACCATGTAGCGTATCGCCTGTCATAGTGCCGCCAGCTTTGGGCATAGCGTTAGTTGCTAATACTCCGTCTGCTGCTACATCTCTGCCGTCTATAGTAGAGTTAGTAGTAACTGCACCCGTGAATGCTCCTCCAGCTTTAGGCATGGCAGCGTCTGCAGTTACACCATCAGCAGCTACATCACGACCATCAAAAGTAGAGTTAGTGGTTATAGCACCTGTCATAGCCCCACCAGCTTTAGGGAGTGCTGCGTCAGCGGTTACAGTAGTAGCACTTAAGACACCATCCCTAGTAGCTATGTCTACACCATCAATAGTAGAGGTAGTAGTGATAGCACCAGTGAATGCAGCACCAGCTAGGTCAGCTTTAAGGTTAGCTTCTGTAGTCACAAAGGCTGTGGTAGCTAGTTGTGTAGTAGAAGTGTCTGCAGCCGCTGTAGGAGCCGCTGGGACACCTGTGAACGTAGGGCTAGCTAGGTCAGCTTTAAGGTTAGCTTCTGTAGTCACAAAGGCTGTAGTAGCTAGTTGTGTAGTAGAAGTGTCAGCAGCCGCTGTAGGAGCCACAGGGACACCAGTAAGTGCTGCGTTGTTAGCGTTAGCCTTAGTAGCGTTGGCTACGGATATGGCATTAAACTCGTCATCTAACTCAGTACCACTTAAGGTCTTGAGTGGGTTACCTGTGGTTAAGGAGTCCTTTGTTGCAAAGTTTGTAGCTTTAGTATAGTTAGACATTATTAAATTACCTTACCTTGTTTAGCATATATTGATAGTTTCTGGAGGCTTAAAGCACCACCATTAATCTCGGCAGAGAAGCCCATCTGTAGTATATCACCAGAGCCTGAGGCTGCTGCTTGTTGATCGTTAATTAGAACTGAGCCTGCGTACTCGGCTACATTATACTCAGCAACACCATACTCATAGATAAGTCCAGTGTCTAGCACAAACGCATGTGAGTAGTAAATGGGGCTATAGTCATAACCTATCTTAAGTGCAAAGGCTTGACCTGTAGCACCTACTGTGGTAGCTGTTAGTCGCTTTACGATCTTATTTACGTTAGGGAGGCCTAAATCAAAGAAGTTACTATAATAAGACATCTGATATTGTGAACCATTGTCTTGATAACCTACGTATTTAGCTATACCATTCGGCTGTGCAAATAATATATCCTGACCTGATGCTAGGAAAGCCTTAGGCGTGAGTGAGGGCCATACAGTTACCCTATAAGCTCCATTCTCTAATGTCTTTCGTGTGTCAAACACAAAGGTTTGTCTAGTAGTAGGAAAGGATAACAAGTAGAAAGCCTCAGAGGGCGAATAGACAGCTTTAACCTTCTCTATCACTTCGGACTCAATAGCTATAGTAATGTCATCACGTATGTTCTTAGAGATGTCTCGCATAGGCTGAGATTTCTCTTGTACAGTACGATTCAATGAACGGACACCTGTGTTACTTAAGAACAAGATGTCCTCACCAGTGTTCTGTACAGAGTCCCTAGCGATACAACCAACACCTTGGATTACTTCCGTAAGCGTAAGGCTCGTAGTAGTCATGGATGTTTGGAAGTTATTACCATCACCATAGATGATAATGTTATTCTTACAAAAGATGATAAGGAAGCCGTTATGGGCGCCTAAGGCTACTATCTCGTCCATGCCCTGAGTAAGGACACTTGAGATGTCTATTGAGCCTGCTGTGCCTGAGTTCCAGTCAGTACCATCAAGTACATCAGTAAAGTATACTGTAGTCTTACTCTCTAAGGTGTCTGCTGCCCATAAGCGACCATAGGCTGCTAATACTGTGTTAGCCTTAGGGTAGCCTGCTGTGGCACCAGAGTGTACAGCCATAGAGTCAAAGACTGTTGAGCCTGTGTCATCGCTATAGACTAAAGGAATGTAGTCACGTTGGAAGAAGAATTGATGGTCATTTAAAGTGGCTGACTGCCAGTTACCTTCGTCTATAGAGTCCGTGGTAGTGGGCGCGACAGTGGTTAAGTCTACAGTTCCTTTATAGAACTTATCTACAGACCATGATATACGGGTGTCAGTACCTGTGATGTCCTTAAAGTCTGCCATGCCTAGTAAGTTAATACCTACGTTATCATCAGCTACAGTGTCTACGGATGTTGTTTGATAAGCCCAACCCTTACGGGCACTTAAGCGACCTTGCTTATCTATGACACAGTTGTCTGCGTGTTGTGCGTAACCATCCTGTAGTGAGACACCTGAGTCTTGGGTGTTTAGACCAAGGAATGCAGGTGCCGCTATGGAGGCTGCTAGTAATGGTTTAGCCATGTTATGGTGCCTCCCAAATTAGTTCCTCAGGATGCTTACTTGCATCAATAGCAATGGCATCGGATAGGAAGTTGTTAGCTAGAGATTTAGCTGATACAGGTGACATACCCCCATCCTCTCCACGTTCCTCAATAGCCATAGCGTAGGCTAGAGCTTGTACAGGTAAGAAGGGTATGCTTAATGTGTCTGCATCTGCCAATATGTTAGGTGAGCGTTTAGCTAATTTAACTACTACACTATAAGCACCATCTGGTACTGGGTAGAGTTTTACTTTAGTGTCTCCGTTAGCATCTAAACTATCATATACATAACAGGTAGGTGGGCCTTTAGGAGGCGTGTTATTATAAAAAGCATTGTCAAACCATGAGGCTGTCTTGTACTCCATGAATTGATTACTAGTATCGTTTATAACACGTAAGATTGTAGAGTGGTCACCAGAGCCTGTAATGGCATAACTAGATTCATTAGCTGACGTTGTTATTGTTACTGCCTGTCGTAGGCTTGACCAGTTCCATGCGCTTTCTACGGACTCTACTGCATCATGTACCATTAAACCAATTAGCTTTGAGTAGCCAGTTTCATCAATGGATGTTACCTCACGCTCCCTAAGGCGAATGAGTATATTGTTAACTAATTGTAGGTATGTTTTCATTTGTCTGCCTTGGTTATAGAGCTAAGAACTTAAGTGCTGATACAAGTCCAAATTGATCTGAGAAGTAAACTACACCAGCACCTAGGCCCATCCACTTTGTTTGTCTGTGCATATCGGCTATAGAGGTGACTGCATCAGTTAGTTTCTCTGCATCACTTGCTTGTTCATTAAGCCGCACATCGTGTCCATCTACCCGCCATTCTAACTTAGTAATAGCTTCTCTGTTATTCTGTTCCATGATTAATCCTAGGTGTCTGTGGGTTTGTTTATGCTAGGCTGTACGCTTAGGTTTGGGTCTTAAGATGCTATCGGCTAACCCACCACCGAAGTAGAAACCAACAATAGACAGCATTATCCAGTCTATTTGAAACTCTTGTAGTATGTCTTTAACTGGTGTGACATCTTGACCTGTGAACGTCATACCAATTACTAATAAATATGTGCTAATATATGTGCCACCAAACATAAGGGCCATATAACGCTGTGCTATCTTGAAGGGTGCATAAGCCTGCATCAGATCAATCTTAGCTTTATTCTTTGATTCCACCATCTCAACATCTGAGGTGTGTAAATCATCAATCAATTCTAGGCCTTTCTCTATGACCTTACCCGAACCGAAGATTGTACTTAATATACTCATATTCAATCCTCACCATTTTGATTTATTGGCCCAATATGCTGCGCTCATTTTACCTTTAGCTATGTTTGCACCATGCCTTGCTTTAAATGACTTACGTTTTGCTTTCATTGCTTCTGACTCACCTGCCTTAGGTGCGCCTGCAGTCTTAGCACCTTGCTCACCAAAGCGAATAGTCTTTGTTTTATCACCTACTTTTGCCACGACCACATGAGACTTCTTAGGGTGGCTAGGGGTTCGCTTAGGCTTGTTATAGCCTGCAAGTCCCAGCTTAGTAAGTTTAGCATCTTTAGTCATCACAGTTCTCCTATTTCTTCTTAACTGGTTTAGCTTTAGGTTTAGCTACAGCTTTCTTCTTAGGGCGTCCTACTTTACTTCCGTATGTTCCTGTACCATATGGCATAATGCCTCCTATTTCTTCTTAACTAACGAACTCTTGTGAAACAAAGGCTTACTGGAAGCAGTGTGTTTAGCCCCTGTCATAGCCTTACCTGCTGTTTTGTGCATTGGGCCTGTATATTCCTTACCATTCTTTAAGTAATGTTTTATACCTTTCATCCTTAAACCTCAGTCTTCTTTAATTATGTGTAAATTACAAGTAAAAAAATAGGAGCCTCTAGTAAGATATATTTATACTAGAGGCTCCTTTAGTTAGCTAAGGTTAGCCGTTAACTGCCATAATGAATCCAGTCTCTGGACGCAATACCTGAGTACCATACAAGCGGTCTGCAGTGTACAAGGTTCCTAAGAACTCTTGCTTGTACTGTGTCTGTGAACGGATACCTTGTTGCTCTGCGAGTACCATGGTGTCTTTATGACCCAATAGGGCGCCACGTACACGACCGCCAGCAGAGTTCTCCGAAGCAGTCTCAAGAGTAGGACAGTTAGTAGATACATAAATGTCTACACCATACAACTCACCAATCTTACCATTTACAACACCTTGACCATTAACGAAGTCAGAACTAACATAACGATCAATACCCATGATAGCATTACGTAGCGCAGGCGGGATAACTAAGAAACGTCCATCCATAGGACAGTCAGCATCATCCATCTTCTGAATCATATCACGGAAGAAGTCGTCTTCAAATACGTCTGCTGTTACTAAAGTATTATCAGCAAAGACAGTAGTACCTGAGGAAGCATCATTGTAGAAAGTAGCTGAGGTTACCCATACAGAACCATCACCATCACCGAAGGACTTACCTAGCTCAAACATATCAGAGTCTACTTGCTTACCTAGGGCATAGCCAGCATCACCTGTGTAGAACTGACGTAACGAAGCGAGTGCTTGTACGTTAGTAATGTCTTCAATCATACGTGAGTATTCAAAGTGCTTGTTTACAGTAACAACTACTTCGGTTTCAACGTCCATCTGTACTGTTACTGCTGTGTTAGCTGCTTTAGCGGTAGCGGCTCCACGTGTAGGCTTAGGGATATGAATAGTATCACCCTTCTTGCCTGACATACTGATCTTCTTGGTTAATGGTGCTAATACTAAGTTTTGCTCATAAGCAGCCACAACTTCGTCAGACCAGATTTCTGGAATGAACGTAGAAGCAGAAGCGTTATCGACAAAACCACCTGTGGCGGGATATACTGAATCAGTCATTTTAAATTTCTCTATTTGTTAAGGTTTATTTGACCCGTTTCTCTTGGTAAGCTTGTGCAATATCATCAGATAACGCTAAGTAGCGATCAGGGTCTGTTTTCATAAGTTTAATAATATCAGCTCGTCTGTAGATTTTTTTGGAAGTGCTAGAATCAGGGTTGCCACGGGTAGAACCCATAGACCCTTCTTTGACAGCTTTCTGTCTTCCTTCTTTCTCAGCCTGAAGTGTTTGATTAATAGCACCACTACGATCTTTCCATAAGGAGAAGATTTCGTCTGCGGCTTCTACATCAAAGTGTTGATCTGCTTGGACAAACATACGTGTCCGTATTTTAGAGGCTTTAATCCATTCTGCGAACTTAGGGTCATTTACGATCTGGGGTATCTCAGGATGATTGTCTTTCAGAAGTGCCATTGAGGTTTGCTGTTTATAAGCCCTCGTTGATTCCTCTGCTGCCCTAACGGAAGGGTGATTGTCTATAGCGTGGCTCATTGCCTTCTCAGGGTCTGAGTAAAAATCTATTTCTTCGGGGGTATCAGCAGGGGCTTGTGCGGCCTCATTTGACGTGAGTTGTGTGTTGATATAGCTATCGACTACGTTACGTAAGTCACCTACTTCTGAAGATTGACGACCTAGGAGCTTCTCAGCCTCTTGGTGCATCCGTACTACATCTTCCAACGACTTACCATTGTACTTATCAGGGAATGCTTCAGGTGCAGGTGCTGCCTCAGGTGTTGCCTCTTGCGAAGGTGCCTGTGCTTCTTCTGTATCTGTAGCCATATCATCTAAGCTATCAAAACGCTCATTACTTAATTCCTCGTTGAGGATTACTGCTGTCATATTAAACTCCGTACCTTAGTATTGTGGAGAGATTAAAAATGAAAGTTCCTAACTATCAGGGTTAGCTTTCTCTGCTTTTGCTCTGCCTCGTTCATGTTCTTTAATCCACTTCATAGTGGCACCAGCGAAGTCGCCAGAGAAAGGTTCAAGTACGGGGCGTGGGGAACAAACTTGTCTGGTTGCTTCGGCTGTACAGTCCTTACACAGTTGTGTGTCAGGTGAGCCTTTAACCATATGTTCGTTGACGTGCCCTAAGACACATTTGTAGTCATAAAATCTAAACATCGTCTAGTGACCTTTGGGATTCTTCTTGACCGAAACGTGTAGTCTCTTCAAGATTTAGGATAGCACCAATGATGTTCAGTTGGCCCTTACGGAAGTAAAGGTCATTGTTGTCTTTGGCACCTTCGATAGAATCAATATTAGCTGTGTTGGCTTGTAAGTCAGTAATGAATGTTTTCCAGCCTTCTGTACGGAAGAGGTCACCCATCTGTCTAAAGTAAAGCTCTAGCTCTTGTTCTGTCATATCTTACCTATAGTATAGCATATTATTTATAAAAAGTCAAGTTATTTCTTTACTTTCTCCTCTTTATGTGGTATGGCCTCTAAAGCAGCAAGTTTACTTTCTAAACTATTCACTCTATTGACTAAATACTCATAACTGGAATTGACCTGCTTAACTACATTCTCTAAGTCTCGCTGTGATACCATTACTTACTGCCTCTTGTTTATTCGCTTAAACTAATTATTGTGTATTACCGACTCAACACCTATTGTCAGTACAGCCTCCATGCCGTCTGATAGTGCTGTACGTATCTACATTAAGGGAGGCGCAGAGCCTTGTGTAGCTATTCGTTCTTTTAACTGCACCTCACGCTCCTTTAACATGCCCTCAGATACGCGTAGTCTACGTTCAAACTCTTTGTCGTCCTTATCACCAGCCTGTAGGTTAGTTGTGACAGCTTTTAGATGGGCTATCTCAAGTTCCTTAGGTACTGCTAGAGCTTCCTCATGTAGCTTATGTGCCCTCATTTTAGACTCTTCTGCCTGCATATTAAGTGCAGCAGTCTGTGAGGCTTGGAATGCAAGCTCGGACTGTTGAGCTTCCTGTTGAGCTTTCTGAGCTTCAGGGTTAGGCTGTGCAGCTTCTTCAATGAGCTTAATAAGTTCTTCACGATTTGACACATTCATGTTGTCTATAATAGACTTAAGCATGACTGGGTAATAAGGTGTATCCTTGCCCATAGTCTGTAATAATTGTACAAGTTGAGAAACTTCGTACTCCCTAGCAACAATTCCTAAGGTAGACGTAGCATTAAACTTATAGTCTGACACAGGATATAGTTCAGGCTCATACTGCATATAACGCCAAGCTGCTTTAGATACGAAAGGTATCAAGAAAGACTCTTGGAAGTTAATAAGAGTACGCTTATGGCGTTTAATGATAGCGCCTAATGACATAGATATACCAGCGGCTGTAGCTTCACCATTGATCTGACCACCAACTCCAGAGGAGTCAACAGCGCCAGTGGATTGCTGTACCATTGTCTGTAATGCCTGTGCTTGTGCAAAGGTTATCTGTGATACATTACCAAAGTTGAATGGGTTAATAATTTCACGAGGGTCACCATTAGTAAGCAGTAGTTTACCAGCGCGAATCTCAGGCTTAGTGCCCCTAGGGATGCGTGTAGCGTCCATAGCAAGCATAGGGTGTACTGTGAGTGCTAGGGCGTCTATACGTGCCCTTAGCTCGGCATCTAGAGCCTTCTGGCTGTTGTAACCTTTCTCACATACGCCACGACCCCAGAAACGACTAGGTACTACATCCCAAGGGAATGCAACAATAGGTCGGTCTTGCATCATAAACGGACTAGGTTCAGCTTTAAGGATAGTACCTTTGTTAGCTATGATGACACATGCTTCAATGTAATAACTTTCTTTGTCGTCCTCAGTAATTAAACTGGGGTCTTCCATCTCTTCTTCAAGAAGGTGACGAGGAACAAGGCCATAGTATTTAGTTAAGCGTGTCTTGTCATCTTGATAGATAGTTAAGTCTTGGTCAGCTTCAATGTTGAAATCATCATTAGCTGTACCCATGTAACCATCACGATAGACTCCAGACTCCTGTAGTTGTTCAACGATATGTGTACCTACAAACTCGTCAATGGCACAACCTAAGGCTTCATCTACGTTAGTTGCTGTAGGGTCAATACGAAAGTTCTGTGGTAAGATAGGACGTAAGCGTACAACTGTACGTTTGCTTATGTTAACGCCTACAGCTTCCATTGCTCCACCCATGACTTTCTCAGTCGCAGGTTTCATTTCATTAATTTCTTCTAAGACTACTTCGCCAACACCACTGCCAAATACTGCAGAGTTAAGAAGACATTCACTAATGTCCCTACGAACTTTAGCTGCTGCAAAGTCCTCATGGAGCTTGTTACGTAAGAATCCAATGTCCTCAGTCTCAGTGTCACCCATGTTATCTTTAATGTCAAAGAAGTTACCACGACCAAAGGTGGCCTCTTCTATCTCAGCTACGTTAGACTCTACGGCCTGCTGAAGTGCTGGTGCAATGATTTGTGAGCGTTCTGCTTTACGAGTCTTATCTGACTCAGCCCAAATACCACGCCATAAGCGATAATATTCTTGATGCTTTTGAGCATAGTTCTGCTCGTAGTAGTCTCCCCAGTCATCCACCTTGGTCATTACCCAGTCCTGTAGGTTCTGTTCAATGATGATAGGGTCTGTGCTTTCGTTGTTGTCTGCCATTCTCATAGGTTAGTATCCGCTAATTGAGTCGAGTGTTAAGTGGTCGTCCCACTCTTCAAAGTTACCTACATAAGTAACTTTAGCTAATTGATCTATATAGGCTAAGGAGTCTATTAAGTCATCGTGGGTTAAGGGGTCTGGAAATTGGAAGAGCTGATCTAGGAAGACACTATGCCATTCCTTCTTCTTCTTGTTGAGAGTTACACGACCATGTTCAAAGCGACCCTGTAAGGCCCACATGATTCTATCAGTCTTCTTCTGGTTTCCGTGAGTCAACTCCTCTACACGGAAGTAAGTATTCTGTCTCTTCATCCTATCCATTAGGGGAGACATTACTGCTTGCTTAGAGATACCTTTCTCTATACCTATTGACATAGGTTTATAAGTTTTAACTACTGCAAAGATTTTATTTGCTGTCTCGTCAAGAGTCCAGCGACCAAATATTATGTCCTCAACAAACCAACCTTCTTCTGACACCCAAACAACGGATATGGCAGATTGGTCTAGTCTGGAGGTGTTTCCTTTCGCCTTGGAAACATCTTGGAAACCAGCCAAGTCAATAGCAACATAATAGTCACCATCTCCAGCAGGCTTCTCACCAAAGTTGAGCCAGTCTTCCTTAAACATCTCAGAACCTTGGTTCTTAAAGGATGCCATAAACTCTTGCTGGAAAGCGTGAGTTGACATAGACTTCTTTGCATTATTGATTTCATCGTCATCTAATGTTTCATTATCATAACTTGTGAAGTGCCACGCAGCGAAGGTAATGTCATCATCACCAGATAGCTCGGCATACTTGTATAAATCATAGAAGTGGTTACGACCCTTAGGTGTGCCTATGAATAAGCATCCACCCTTTTGGTCAGCAAGGGCAGGCCTTAAGATTTCTTCAAAGACCTCAGGTTTCATGTCGCCATACTCGTCCATCACTAAGAAACGTAAGGACACACCACGCATCGTGTCAGGCCTGTCAGCACCCTTTAGGGAGATAGTTGAACCATTGACTAGGGTGATCTGCATGTTGTTTATATGAGCTTGTGAGATGACTGGTGCCCCTAGTTCAAGTAGAAGCTTCCAAAGGATATCTCTAGCCTGACCCTGAGTAGGAGCAACGTAGAATACATGTGAGTTGGGGAGAGTAGCTTGTAAGGCATTGACTATTAGAAGCCAAGCAGCTAGGCGGGACTTACCACACCTTCGTCCTGCAGCTACTACTTTAAATCGTGTATCATCGGCCCATACTTTCTTCTGCCATTCCAATAGTTCAATCTGTAAGTCTGACATTAGATAACCTCGTATGTAGCGTCTATAGCGTCATCAGGCTCTTGAGTGTCAGGAGACACCACAGAGGCGCCACCGATACCAGTGATGTTGATCTGTATAGCACTCTTGCCACCACCCTTGACTACCTCTTGTTCAAAGGCTGCTGTAGGTGCGACCCTATCCATGACAAGTTTCCATGCACTCGCTTGGTGTTTGTGGTCATCATCTAAGGCTGCTTTAAAGATTGCCTCTAGCACCTTAGCTGACTGAGGTGAAGCTAACATTCTTGATTTATATTCATTGATAATAGCTGCGTCACCTTTAGGGCGGCCTATCACTCCCTTAGGTTTCTTAAGTGCCGCTGCTGGAGGCCTACCCTTACGCTTAGTAGATGTCGAGGGCATATAGTTCTTATTACGTCTGCCACTTTTGGTTAGTGGAGTACCATCCTCATGTAGACCATAGGGATGTTCTTTTGTTTCTTCTGACATACTAACAATTATCCTTGTGTGGGGTTGTTACTTGAATGGAGTCTTAAGTATACTTAGGTATAAACAAATGTTATGACCAAACACATACTTAGGACGTGTTCGATATCCATCTGAAACCTTAGGTGCCTTAAGACTACTTAAGACACTTAGGTTTAATTCATTAGTTGATTCTTTAATAATTATCAAAGGAAGAAACTAAAGTAGTTAAGTAACTAAACTCTATAACTTAAGTATAGTATAACATATTTGTGTCATAAAGTCAAGTATATTCTAGTCAATTACTAAAAATAACTAAAAGAATTTACTATAAGCTATCATTAGGCCAACTTAAGGCCCTTAAGTATACATAAGAGCCATTAGTACACATTAGTTGGGGCTTGTGTTTTACCTGTGTTATCAAAGGTTTACATTATATTCCGCTGTCAAGACTTAATTCACTTAACTTGGGTATCTGAGGTACCTTTTGTTAGCTTAAGTGCCTTGGGAAATCGAGAATTACCCTATTTTATGTGCCTGAGGGAGCCGAAGGTAAAGCTACGCCCACTTCCCCCTCCCGCCCCCTAGTTATACACAGCCCACAGGTTATCCACAGGCTATACACAGGTTATCCACAGGTTATCAACAGGCTATCCACAGCTTAACCACAGGCACCTAGGTTATACATGGCTTATCCACAGCTTATCAACAGGCCACCTCAGACCTGACCCTAAGGCCACCTAAGTTCCTCCAGTATCCATGTATAACCTAGGTGCCTTGGGGATAACTATGCGTTATACACAGGCATTACACAGGATATCCACAGACACATCGGGCCTGATGCATACCTAAGGCCTTGGGTCAAGCGTGACTATCTGAGGGGATAGAGTCACAGAGGTTTCAGAAGTTGACATATGTGTCCCTAGGTGCGTCCCTAGGAGCACAACAGATGCCTCTTAGCACGATAGACACACAGGTACAAGCACAAGACTACATGAGGCGCCACAGTCACACAGTGTCCAGCATAGCTGTACGATTGACACATGACACCTGAGTATGCTCAAGGCTTAGTGCTAGCATAGCTGTACGTATAGACACAATAGCCTCTATAAGGTCACCTAAGGCACCCATACCACACGCAAGGCATAACCTATAGCAATACAAGGGTACACCTTAGATCGTTGCTTAGGCGTGAATTAGCTATATTAGTTGAAGTAATGATTGCATCTTGGGTTTACCTGTGTTACTCGCGCCTGTTCCTTATCTATATAGCGCCTTGTGTTGTCTTGTGTTGTCCTAGGTGCCCTATGTTGTCCTAGGTGCCTTGTGTTGCCTTGTCTTGTGTTGTCTTAGGTGTCTATACACATAGGTCTAGTATTAATGTAATTTAATTGTTATCCAACTAATGAGCTATAGCTGAGGCTTAGAGCATGTGTGAAGTTTATTTGTGTTTATTTACATTTAATAGTGGAATAGGGGTTGCACTCTTCTATCAGTCTGTTAATATAACCACATGGTCAAGCAAGCAACACAGACCAAGGAGGCAGAAACCAACCTCCGCACTAGTCCTAATGACACAGTGTTCTGGCTCAGGGAGTCAACCAACGTAGAGAGATACGGGTCGCTGGAGTCATACAGACGAGAGGCGCAACATAGCAGAAACGGACTATGTACTAACAACGAACACGAATATGAATACGAGTAACATCTTAACTTAAAGAGTGTAACAGACATCGAAAGGTCATCCGAATAGATAGAGTTACCCACCAGTTAAGATGCTTTAGCAGCTACCCTTAGGCCTCGAAAGGTCAACCGAATAGAGCCACCTAGGGGCAGCGACTAAAGCATCAACCCACTTAACAGAGAGGCTACACAATGACTACATTGCAGGCACATAAATTACTAAGTAACGCAAACGACACCATGAACGGGTGGAACACTGAGGCGACACGCGCTGCAGTGCTAGAGCTACTAGCCAATTATAACGAGCTAGCAGCGGCAACGCCTAGTACCTACCGCCAATTAAAGAATGCTGGCACTACACAAGACGTTTGGCTTATCGCGGCTTAGGCCGCACTGGAGACACACCATGATCAACTATCAATCAACCCTAGGCACCTCAGACAAATACAATGAGTCTGCAGACTGCGCAGTTAAGGCCTTAGCCATTGCTTGCAACCAACCTTACATTAAGGTACACGCTATTATGGCTAGCAAAGGACGCACTAACCGAGGCGGCACCTATCTACATCAGTACATGGCTGCTTTAGCCGCTCTTAACCACACCGCTACTGTAGTCCCTAAGACTACAGGCAAAACCATAAGCTCTTTACACAAGCAGCTTGACCCTAACAAAAAGTACCTTATAGAGGTTAGTGGTCATCTACTAGCTTATGCTAAAGGCAGCATTGAAGACTGGACTGGCTTAGACGACCGCAAGCCAAGTCGCAGAAGGGTTGAGCGTATACTTGAAATACTTCCAAACTTAAGCAAAAATGCAATTCGCAAAGCTGCTAGATACTCTAAATAATACTTAAGGCCTTAGGCCGCACTGGAGCAATACCATGATAACCAAAATAATTATGTCAACCGATAGACCTAACAAGTCACAACTTGAGTTACACAAGGCCCGTAAAGAGTTTGAATTTTACCTTAATCGTAAAGGCTTTACCTTTGAAGTATGCGAGGGTGTGTGGGAAGGTGAACGCGAACAAAGCTACATGATTAATCTACCTGCTACTAGTTCAGGATTCTCAGAGCTAAAAGAATTAGCTTTTGAGCGTTACAACCAAGACGCAGTGCTAAGGGTTACCGCTTATGGTGGTGCAAAGCTAATAGAATCTAATGGCGACACGGAAGAGATAGGCGCATTTACGCAAGTATCCGAAGTGCCTGAAGATCAATGCTATACTCAGTCGTTCAAGACTGGCAACATATACGTAACTAAATAAATATAACACAAGGCCTTAGGCCACACTGGAGAATACCCATGCGATTAATTGAACAACAAATGAATGAAGCTATACACAATCAAGTAATGTGGTCTAAAGACAATACGCAGGTAACCTATTACACCTCGCACAATATCAGCCACGTTAGACTACACGGGCACCACATTGCTGCTTATGACTACACCACAGGCATTACTACACCCAACCTAGCAACGCTAAAGGAATGGCCCACAAACACAACTAAAAGCCGCCTAAGAGCCTTAGGTGTTAATGTGGCAACACGTCAAGGCGTAACCTATATTGATAACGTAGCAATCTAACTTAAGGCCTTAGGCCACACTGGAGAATACCCATGACTAAGCAAATAAAGAATAGCAGGGACATATCTCAGCTTATGTCTCTTATAACAAAGGCAGAGTGCGTGTATATAGATGGTTATATGTACACTATAGAAGGTGACATACTTGCGACTCCTGACAATATTCTATACGGATTTGATGCCGATAGTGGCGAAACTGTACAGTATGACCTAGAAGACGAAGCAGACTTTAAGGCATTACAGAATGCTGATTTTTATGTACTAGCTTTAATTAAAGAGGTATAACCATGACCCGTAAAGACTATCAACTAATTGCAGATACACTAATTGAGCAACAAGAATACCTAAGCCCCGTTGATTACATAAACCTTGTGGAGGGTTTCATTCGCAGCCTACAAAGGTATGCTAACTTTAACGCTACGATGTTTGAGGCGGCTTGCTATGCTGGAGATCAGCCATGAAATCAGACGATCTACTACTGTATGCCACAGGCATTGTGCTTTGGTCTACATTGCTCTATTACGTCATCATAGAGCCAATCTATTAAACCGAGGTAACACAATGAAATTAAGCAGACAATACCGCTCTCCAGTAAAGGCAGCCTTAAAACATGCTAACAATCAGAATCTTGAGCTAGCCTTCCATCTACTCGACCTATCGTGTCAAATAGATATGGTTGCTTATAACGGCCCTGAGGCGGTTAATGATCTCTTCATACTCCAACGTCTACGCGGCTTAATTGCTAGGCGTATGCGCTCCGAAGAGTTTACCGAATATATGCACGACTGGATGGATAAACACACCAACGACTAAAGGCAACCCAATGAAAGACTTAAAACATTATGGTCAGGACATCAAACATAGCGCCTTAGTAGCACACGCCACTAAGGTAAACAAACGTACCACTATATCCGTGAACGTCTTAGGCGCTCTTATAGGAGCCTTAAGCGTGTATCTTATGGTTGTAGTCATGTTCGAGGGGACATTATGAACACTAAACTAAAGACTTGGCTAGTCGCCATACCACTGTTCAGTATACTTTACATAGGTTGTTTTATGTTCTTTCCTAATGGCTTACTGTGGGAGCTAATATTAACCCCCGTACAAGGCTGGTTACTAGGTGTCATATTGATGACATTTATCACAATCTTACATAAGGAACCAACAACATGAGCAAACCTAATTGGATAGATGCCCCTGAGTGGGCTAAATATGTGGCGCTGGATGCTGACAACACATGGTGGTGGTATGAGTCAAAACCCACCTATGATAATTACGGGTCGTGGGAGACAGTCACAGGTGATACTGAAATAGCTATATTACATAGTGATACATTAAACACACTGGAGGCACGACCATGAACAAACAATCTATAACAATCCTAGAAGCTGAACTATTCAACAATCTATTAGACTTAACATGGTCTAACCCTACAGTAACTTATGAGGACATACTAAACTGCAGCTATGATGCCACTGTGCTAGAGCTTGTAAACGCCTTACAATCTTTATCAGACAAGCGTCTAATACTTAAAGGCGTGGAATACGTCAACGAGGTACGCATGACCACTCTGACACCTATGTTAAAAGGTGGCAACGCCTACGCCTACCCTGTGGATTTCTTTGACTCTTATGAGGATTGGATGCGAAACGCGGTTGAGGTGCCCAGTGTTGTCTGATATACTCAACATAATTATAGATATGATATTAATACTACTAGTAATTAACTAAGGAATACTAAAAATGAGCAGATGTAAAGCATGTGACACAATCTTAAACCAAGGCGAAATGAGCCGTAAAGACACAGACACAGGTAACTTTATTGACCTATGTAGTCCTTGCTTCTCAGTGAGCGACCGAGCTAGTCATCAGTACGATATTGATGCTAGTGACTTCGATGTAGAATTTAATGACGGACAAAAGGTATCCCCATGGCTTCAGTAACTTATGAACAGGACATTCAAATAGGCTTTATGAGCGAACAATTAATCTCTTTTGAGGTTGAATATGACTTAGACCCAACCAATGGAGACATTATTATCGAAGACTTCTACGCAGAGGCTGTTACTGTAGATAAGAACGGGTGGCGCTTTGTGGAGAAGGTGCCCATGTGGATGTATGACCATCTTAAGGCAGAGGTTGAGGACTTTAAATATGATATGATCAAATGATAGCTTGACAGAATTTACCAGTGTGGTATAATATACCTAAGGAACCAAGAGAATCTTTTGGTTAATACATTATGAATTATTAAAGAATTAACCTATAGCTTACTTTAGTAGGCTTTAGGCGTGTGTGTAGTAAATAGACCTATTTGGGTCATAATAGACAATCTAAAGTAAATAAAGGAAGTTAATATGTCAGTAATTACAGGTAAAGTAGCATTCGTTAATTTGTCAGAGCATGAAGTATATGGTGGTCAGTCAACGGGAAAGTATTCCGTGGTCTTAACCTTAGATGATGACAATGCAGCTAAGATGGAAGCGCAGGGTGTTAAGTTACGCACTTATGAAGGCTCTAAGCAACGTAAGTTTGCATCTAAGTTTGATGTCCCAGTCTACGAGCTTAACGGAGATGAATTTATGGGTCAGGTAACCCGTGGCTCTGAGGTTCGCATTCAGTACAGCTTAGGCCAAGAGCATCCAGTACATGGTATTACACCTTACTTAGACAAGGTGCGTGTAGTGGAGTTGGCAGCTAGCGCCACTGATGGTGACTTCTAACCAAGCTCACAGGAGGCTGTGCAAGGCCTCCTAAAGTTACCCCTAGTGTTGCTATTCCCCAGTAACACTAGGCATCTTAAATCGAAGCACAGGAGCTAGTAAATGGCTAATTTTACAGAAAGTACCTTTGTGAAGCACGAACCATGCCCAAACTGTGGTTCATCAGACGCATTGAGTAGATATTCAGACAATCATGCAATCTGCTTTAGTTGTAGTCATTACATACATGGTGACGGCTCAAGCCCTCAAGCAAATCAAACTAGAACAAGGCCCGTAGAAATGACAGGTACATTATCAGCAATTCAGGATAGACGTATAAGCATTGACACCGCTAAGAAGTTTGGTGTGTTAGTTGAGCATGACAGTAGTGGTACAATTAATAAGCATCATTACCCTTATTACAAGCAAGGCACTAATGAAGTAGTAGCGACAAAGGTTAGGAGTGTAACCGACAAGGAATTTTACTCCACTGGCTCAATGGCAGATGCTGGCCTATTTGGTCAACAATCTTTTGCAGCGGGTGGTAAATATATTACAGTAACCGAAGGCGAGATTGATGCCATGGCAGCCTTTGAAATGAATGGTGGCTTTCCTTCGGTATCCATCCGTGGAGGCGCTAAGAGTGCAGTTAAGGACATCAAGGCAAGTCTTGAGTATTTAGAGTCCTTTGATAATGTGGTCATATGTTTTGATAACGACCCTGCAGGCATTGAGGCAGCACAAGCCGTATTACCACTCTTTAGCCCACGCAAGGCTAAGGTAGCCACCTTGACCCTTAAGGACGCTGGTGAAATGCTAGTAGCTAACAAGGTACGCGAGTACACAAAGTGCTGGTGGGATGCCAAGGCCTATAAGCCTGAGGGTGTCGTAAGTTTCCTAGAGGATAGCGTGTGGGATAAGTTCTTAAAGCGCGGTACTGAGGAAGTCACACCGCTACCACAATCCTTTGGTACACTCAATGCCATGATGAACGGAGGCATAGCTGCTGGTGAGGTTACAGTAATAGGTGCCTTAACAAGCATAGGCAAGAGTACAATGGTTTATAACCTAGTGCATGACATGTCTGTACAATCTGCTAAGAAGATAGGTTGTGTATTCCTAGAGGCAGATATAGGCGAGACAGTAGAGAAGCTGATCTCAGTCCATATGGGCGTAAACATTGCCGATGTGCCTAATGCTGATAGGGACTACAATCTGTATCATGAGAAATATAACGACTTAGCCGAGGGCGACAAGCTGCATGTGTTAGATCATCAAGGCGCTTTAGAAACTGATGAATTATTTGCTAAGATGCAATACCTTATCAAAGGTTTAGACTGTGACATCATAGTGTTAGACCCGTTACAGGCTGCAGTAGTGAGCAACGAGAATGGAGTCATTGATACCTTTATGGATAGATGCCTAAAGCTAGCTAAGAACACAGGAGCTAGTATTATCATTGTAAGCCACCTACGTAAGCCTAACGCTAAAGACCCACATGACATAGGAGAGTATGATCTTAAAGGGTCAGGAAGTATTAACCAGATAGCCTTTAATACAATCTTATTGTCTAGGGATAAAATGGCAGAGGATGCACACACTAGGAACTGTACTAAGGTTCAGTTAGTTAAGTGTAGACGCACAGGGCGCACAGGTACGGCAGGTTGGTTGTACTATGAGAATGAGACTAGCAGACTAGTGGCAACACAAGCGCCAGTCATAACTAAGACTTATGATAATAAGGATTTCTAATGAATACTAATGACTATGACGCAGGTTACGCAACGGGGTATGCAGCAGCTAAAGAAGCAGCAGAGCAAATGTATACCATCGACAAGGCCATGTGCAAGCTATACACAAGCAGTGAGTGGTTTGCTTTACATGCACCCAGCTTTAACTTTGAAGTAGATGAACAACAGTTAATAGCTAAGGCTCTAGAGACAGGCTTTATATCAATCTTTCCTGAGGCTAACGAGCGTGGCCTTACACAATATAGGGTAAACGAAACATAATTAACTTGGAGAAGTGAATATGAAAACAGCACTATTAGTAGCAGCAGCTATGGCAGTGGCAGTAGCTTTATTAATCCCACAAGATGCACAGGCCGCAAAGATAACCAATGATGGAGAGACAATCTTCTATGAGGGTAAAGTTAAGAGAGGTGACGCTAAACGACTACGTGAAATGGTTGAGAAGACTTTAATACATGAAATCAATTTAGACTCAGGAGGGGGTAACGCCTTAGAGGGTTTTGATTTAGGTCATCTGTTTAAGTTGTTTAATATGAATGCTACAGTGGATAAGGGGAATAGGTGCTTATCTTCATGCGCTAATGCTTTCCTCGGCGCCCCCACGAATGATCTAAAGGGCTTACTTGGCTTCCATGTAGCATGGTCATCAGGTAAGGGTTCTGTCAGTGATGGTATGCGCCAAGGGCAGCAGTATGGTGTACTTACTACCTTATACACCTTTAAGATGGGTTATAGGCTACAGCTACAGTATATAATTTCCATGTACACAGATGCTGATACCATGCTTATGCTAGGTACCGAAGACCTTACATTATTTAAGATGAAAGATAATACGGACTTTGTAGAAGGTCATGACTTCCCTAATGGTTGGTTAGCGGAACGTATAGCAGGCCCAACACGACTATACTTATTAAGGATGGATGAATAATGACGTTTATCATTATAGTAACAGTCTTACTTGTAACAGGCATTGCAATCGCAGGTTATTATAGTAACTTTGAAGACGAAGACTAACTAAGGAGTAACATATGTCTAGAGTTGTATTTGATATTGAAACAAATGGCCTTGAGCCTACTTGTGTATGGGTCATTTGTGTATCAGATATTGACTCAGGCATTAAACAAGTGTTCACTAGTACGCAGTGGGCAAACTTTAACGCATATATAAGGACAGTAGATGAAGTTATAGGACATAACATAATTGGTTATGACATCCCAGCGTGTGAGAAGCTACTTAAGACAGACTTTAGTGACCTAAAGGTCACAGACACTTTAGTTATGTCTAGACTAGCAAATCCACAAAGGGATGGTCATTCACTTAAATGGTGGGGAGAACAACTTGGATATCCTAAAGGCGACCATGATGATTGGTCACAGTATTCGGCAGAAATGTTGTCTTATTGCAAGCAAGACGTTAGCATCAATGAACAGGTATACACAGCACTCGTATCCGAGCTTGATAGTTTTGGAAACGAAAGCATCATACTTGAACATGAAGTACAGAATATTATTCAACAGCAAATTCGGAACGGGTGGCTCTTAGACTTACATAAGGCCACTGACCTAGTAGCAGAGCTTAAGGAAGAATCTTACAATCTAGAAGAGGAGGTGCAGAGAGTCTTTAAGCCATTACCTACATTCATTAAGGAGGTATCACCTAAGATCAAGAAGGATGGTTCAACTAGTATCGTAGGCCTTAAGTTCCTAGGTGATCGATGGACAGAAGTAGGTGGGCCATTCTCACGTATTGACTGGCCTATCTTCAACCTAGGTTCACGCCAGCAGATAGGGCGTTACTTAAAGCACTTTGGTTGGAGTCCTAAGGAGTTTACAGAGACAGGTCATGCGATAGTATCAGAGGAGATACTTAAGGCAGTGAAGGGCATCCCTGAGGCCTCTCTGATAGCTTCTTACCTATTAGTTGGCAAGCGTATTGCTCAGGTGTCCAGTTGGATACTTGCTGTAGATGATGACGGAAGAGTTAGAGGCTACGTAAATACTAATGGAGCCGTCACTGGACGTATGACTCATAGCAAGCCTAATTTGGCCCAAGTGCCTAGCTCTGGTAGCTTGTATGGGCCTGAGTGTAGAGCTTGCTGGATTGTACCTAAGGGTTACAAGCTGGTTGGTATAGACGCTTCTGGCCTCGAATTACGGATGCTTGCCCACTACATGAAGGATGATGAATACATTACTGAATTACTTAGTGGTGACATTCATACAGCTAACATGAAAGCAGCAGGCCTAATGACGAGAGGGGAGGCGAAGACTTTCATATACGCTTATTTGTATGGCGCAGGTGACGAGAAGATAGGAGCAATTGCAGGAGGTGGACGTAAGAAAGGAAAGCAGCTTAAGGCTAGCTTCTTGGCTGCAACACCCGCACTAGTGGAACTAAAGGCTAATGTTGCACAGGCAGCGGCTAGGGGTTACGTGGTTGGCTTGGATAAACGAAAGGTGTTTATTAGGTCAGAACATGCGGCACTTAATTCACTTTTGCAATCTGCAGGGGCGCTAGTTATGAAGCAGGCATTGGTTATCTTAGATGACTATGCTACACGTTGGAAACTTGACTATAAGTTTGTGGGTAATATCCATGATGAATTTCAAGTAGAAGTAAGAGAAGATCATGCCGAAAGGTTTGGTTCATTGGCAGCCTCTTGTATAGAAGCTGCAGGTATCCACTTTAAACTCAGGTGCCCTTTGGCAGGAGAGTTTAACATAGGCAACAATTGGGCTGAAACCCACTAGGAGAAGTTATGACTACTACATCAGAACAGAAGGAATACAGACAGAAATGGTATTTAGGCTATAAAGATAGCAGTGTGGAGGCTTACAAAAGAAACAATAAGAATCGTATGTATGTTGATGGTAAGTACATACCTCAGACACACCCGTTGTGGAAAGCAGGGCGGTATACGTCATTCAATGATGCAGCCTTTAGTTCCTTTACTAACTACAACAAAACAACTAAAGGTGATGTCTACTTAATCACTAATGCAGCGTGGCCTGAGTGGGTGAAGGTTGGTAAAGCAGGTGACGCTAATGATAGGCTTAAGGGTTATCAAACTAGCGACCCTTTCCGCTCATATCAACTACACCATACTGTGTCAATGGCTAACCGACATACAGCAGAACTAGCAGCACACAAGGCACTTGAGGCCTTAAGTGAAGATAGACGTAACGAGTGGTTTAAGGTTGACTTAGCTACAGCAGTACGTTGCATCGAGGCTATCAATGAGTAAGCAAAGCAAAGGCAAGCCCTTTGAGAAATGCTTTGTTGATGCTGACTCAATTATCTATCGTATAGCGTTGACCACGACCACTATAGCCCAAGGTAAGAAGTATTACGAGAAAGCTATTGAGGACATCCAGTGGGATACCTGCAGTGATGAAATCTTTGTAGCTGTCAAAGGTGTTGGTAACTTTAGATATGATGTTGCTGAGGACTACAAAGGTCAGAGGCTAACTGATAAAGCTAAGGCTGCCATTGACCCTAAGGTTGGCAAGAGGCGCACAGCATTAACTAAGTTTGCATGGAAGCTAGGCCACTTTAAGTCTGATAACTGTGAAGCTGATGATGTTGTATCTATATGGGCACAAGAGGCTATAGACGCTGGTGTGCATTATGTCATAGCTCACATTGATAAAGACATAAACATGGTGGAAGGTTGGCATTATAACTTTGATCAACGTAAGAAGCTCTTGTATTATGTTAGTGAGCATGAAGGTTGGTACAACATGTGCAGTCAGATGTTACAAGGTGATAAAGCTACGGATAACATCCAAGGCATCAAAGGTATCGGTAAGGTTAAGGCTGCAAAGCTCTTACAGGACGTACCTACAGATGATCTATATAAGGTTGTTACCAAGGCTTGGCAAAAGGCTCACCCTGACGACTGGAAGGAACTGATGGAAGTCTGTTGGAACCTGATCTACATGCGTAGAGACTGGAACGGCTTTAGACGTATGAAACTTGAGGAGGTATTTGGTGATGAATGATGGTAGCCTGTTTTGGATGGACACTGAGAAATCCCCATGGAAATGTTACATGTTCGGTGGCACACCCGCTAGCCAAGGTCTTATATGGATACCTAACAAAGGTTGTGAACCTAACTGGTTTTGGCGTAAGATGCAGTGGCTGATCTTAGGCAACTTATGGATAAAGGATGATAGTGATGACAGCTAAGATAAAGTTTAGATCAGGACTAGAGAGTGCATTTAATGATGCCGTAGGTACGGAAGACTTCATGTATGAACCTTACCGCATACCTTATATCATTAAGAAGAAGTATGTACCTGACTTCATTGACAAACGTACTGGGGCTATGATAGAAACCAAGGGCTTCTTTAGGGTTGGAGACACACAGAAGTACAAGGCTATCCGTGATGAAATAGATAGACCTTTGATCTTTATGTTCACTGACTCCAACAAGCGTCTACGTAAGGGCGCTAAGATGAACCTAGGGCAGTGGTGTGAGAAGGAAGGGCTACAACACTTCACAATGAAGACTGTTGATAAGCTGCTTGAGCATCTAGCTACATTACCTACAAGAGTAGAGGAATAATTATGACGTATGAAGAACTAAAGGAACAGATACTAAAGCACTATGATGTTGATATGTTATGTGAAATCTTAGAAATAACATCAGAGTCATTAGTTGATAGGTATGAAGATCAGGTCATGAAGAATATGAGTTTATTTGAGGAGGCTATGGATGTCAGATAAGGGTATAAAGAAGACTTGGGGTATAGATGCAGCGTTTAATTCAAAGCCTGACTACCAAGGTATCTACACTGAACCTGAGACAGGAAACGCACTAGAGTCACAAGTAGGCGGCGATCACTATAAGAACCAAGGTATACAACCTTTTGAGATAACCTATAAAAACTTTGGCTATGAAGGTCTGCAGGCAGCAGTGTACACCAAGGTAAATAAGTATCTCACACGCGACAAAGGTGACCACCAAGAGAATGTGGAGAAAGCTATTCACTGTCTACAGATACAGTTGGACTACTGTAAGATGACTAAAGACGAGGTAGGAAACGTATGAGTAAACGATATATTGTTATAATAAGTTTATGTATAATTCTATATACAACAGCCAGCATTATGCAAAGGGTTGTAGCGTAGACGCTTAAGGGGGTAACAAATGAGTAAACTAATAGATATGTTAATAAAGCACGAAGGGAGTAAGCGGTATGCTTATACCGATACTGTCGGGAAGCTAACTATAGGAGTCGGTAGAAATATCGACCCCTTTGGGGGCTTAGGTCTAACTGAGAGGGAAATAGCTTATCTCTTGCAGAATGATGTTGACAGGGTGGAGCAAGAGCTGGTAAACTCTATCCCTTGGGTTGAGCATATGGAGTGGCAACGAATGGATGCCTTTGTAAACATATGCTTTAACCTTGGCTTACCTAGGTTCCTTACGTTCAAGAAAGCATTAGCAGCAGCTGAAGATCAGGACTGGGAGCTATGTGCTGATGAATTTATGGATAGTGTGTGGGCTAGTCAGGTAGGCCAAAGGGCTGTGGAGTTGACCACATTAATTAGAACTGGAGAGTACGTAGAGTAATGACTAAGATGACGTTGAAAGAGAAAGTAGCTGTTACACAGAAGAAAGAGTACCTAGTAAATGAAGTAAAGAACTACACTCACGCCTTGAATGGTCGTGACAGTCGGTTCAACAACTACTACTTACAACGTATTGAAAACTTAACCTTAGAGCTAGCTGAACTGGAGGGATAGCAAGATGATGTTTATGGAGCATTTCTTCATCATTATGGAGGGATTCGATTGTGACTTTAACACCGCAGTGCAATTAGCACAACGTGGTACAATATGGGAAGATGTCTAATGAATATATTCTATAGTTTATTAACAGTATTATTTATAGGTTTAAAATTAACTGCAGTAATTGCATGGTCATGGTGGTGGGTCTTATCTCCCATCTGGCTACCTATTACTGTCCTACTTGCATTTGGTCTTACAATGGCCCTTATAGTGGGGCTTATAACCCTCTGGAAGGACTAAGATATGTTAGCAGAGTACGAGGTAAGTCTAGTTGCAGAGGTGACAACCACTGTGACCCTAGTAGCAGAGAGTGAAGAGGATGCCTTTGCCTCTGCTTATGACCAACTTATAACAGCAGTACGAGAGGAGACTGCTATAGAAACTATTGAAATTGTGGACTATGCAGTCCGTGAGAATGTAAACAAAATACACTAACCTGAGAGAAGTAATTATGAAACTTAAATTGAACGAAGTACAAGTAGAACAGGTAGGTGTTACGTGTTTAGACCAACTACATGCAGACATTAAAGCAGAGTTAACACAGCACTCCATTGAGTCTTATTTGGATGCTGAGGACTATGTGGCTATGTTACGCACAGTAGTGAGTATTGAAGTTATTATGAAGGAGCTAATGCACCCTGATATTTACTTCATCTGGAAGCTAGAGAATGGGGTGAACCTATGATAAGTTTCCCTACAGACTACCAAGCATTCATACACACATCACGCTACGCTAAGTGGCTAGACAGTGAGAATCGTAGAGAGAGTTGGAGTGAGACAGTAGACCGATACATTAGCAACCTAGTGTCACCTAAGATAAATGATAAGAAAACAGTTGAGATGATACGTGAAGCAATCCTTAACCTAGACACTATGCCCTCTATGAGAGCTATGATGTCTGCAGGTAAAGCCTTTGACCGAGATAACGTAGCTGGCTATAACTGCTCTTACCTACCAGTGGATGACATACGCTCATTTGATGAAGCTATGTTTATCCTGTTGTGTGGTACAGGTGTAGGCTTTAGCGTAGAGCGTCAGTCAGTGTCTAAGCTACCTGAGGTGCCCAACGAGCTTACTCAGACCGATGAAGTGATTAAGGTAGCTGATAGTAAGGAGGGTTGGGCTAAGTCCCTTAGACGCTTAATTATGACCCTTTATGCAGGTGACATACCTAAGTGGGATGTTACAGGTGTACGACCTGCAGGTGCAAAGCTTAAGACCTTCGGTGGTCGTGCCTCAGGGCCAGCACCTTTGATTGACTTATTTAACTTTGTCATTGAAACCTTTAGTGCCGCTAAGGGCGAGAAGCTCACTAGCCTGCAGTGTCATGATATTATGTGTAAGATAGGTGAAGTGGTAGTCGTAGGTGGTGTCCGTAGATCAGCAATGATAAGCCTAAGTAACCTGAGTGATGACCGAATGAGACACGCTAAGTCAGGCGCCTATTGGGAGCAGAATGCACAACGCAACCTAGCTAATAACTCAGTAGCTTACACTACGAAACCAGACTCTACTGCATTCATGCGTGAGTGGCTATCGTTAGTTGAGTCGGGCACAGGTGAGCGAGGTATCTTTAACCGAGTAGCTAGTCAAAAGCAGGCAGCTAAGAATGGTAGGCGTGATGCTAGTTATGAGTTTGGGACTAACCCTTGCTCTGAGATCATCTTACGTCCATACCAGTTCTGTAACCTATCAGAAGTTGTTGTGAGGGCCACAGACACGTTAGAGGACTTAGAACGTAAGGTAGTCGTAGCAACCATTATAGGTACACTGCAGTCAACCTACACTAAGTTTCCATACTTACGTAAGGCTTGGAGCAACAACACAGAAGAGGAACGTCTATTAGGTGTAAGCATGACAGGTATAATGGATAACCCATTGACTACCTCAGCTAACATAGGCTTACCTAAGATGCTTGAGTATCTACGTGAGGTGTCAGTTAAGACTAATGCTGAATGGGCTGATAAGTTAGGCATTGCTGTTAGTACAGCTATTACAGCAGTTAAGCCTAGTGGCACAGTGTCACAGCTAGTGGACTCAGCCTCAGGTATACATGCGCGTCATAGTGCTTACTATATCCGTACTGTACGTTCTGACGTTAAAGACCCGTTGACTCAGTTCATGAAGGACAAGGGCGTACCTTGGGAAGCATGTGTGCATAAGCCAGATACTACAGTAGTGTTTAGCTTTCCACAGAAGTCACCTGAGGCTGCAGTGTTGACAGAGAATACACCAGCACTTGAGCAGCTAGAGACTTGGTTAATGTACCAACGTCACTGGTGTGAGCATAAGCCTAGTGTTACTATTAATGTATTAGCCAGTGAGTGGATGGAAGTAGGTGCCTTTGTATATGCTAACTTTGATGAAATGTCAGGTGTTAGCTTCTTACCTTACAATGAGCATATCTATCAACAAGCGCCTTACCAAGAGTGTACACAGGAAGTGTATGAGGAGTTCTTAAGTAAGATGCCTGAGGCTATTGAGTGGGCTGGTTTAGCTACTTATGAGATGGAGGACACTACAGTAGGTTCACAGTCCTTTGCATGTAGTGGTAACTCATGTGAGCTAGTTGATTTAGTTTAGTAGAAAGCAAAAAAGCCCCTAGGCTCTCAGGTTAATACTTGAGGGTCTAGGGGCTTTCTGCGTTCTGCAGTTTACCTAGCTGATCTACGCTGTGCTTCAAGATAGCGTTGATTGTCATCATTGTAGGCACCTGCAACGGGGCCAGTAAGCATACCACCATTACCAGTAGTAGGTTTAGCGGCTCTAGCGTTACCTTGCATCTCCTTAGCAAAGGCTGCAGTACGTCTATTAGCCGCACCTTCTGCATACTTCTTAGCACCATGACCTGCAGCGCCTAATGCTGCTGTTGCCGCTAATGAAACACCGCCTGTGGATATAGCTGTTGCACCACCACCACCCTGCAGTATCTTACCTAGGAGAGCAGTAGGGCTTAAGTTGCCAAAGGACTTGAGAGCCTTTTGTGCAGCCGTACCATCATCAGCAATAAACTCTTTAAACCTAGCTATCTCTGCAGCATCATAATGCTTAACATCACGGGGGTTATTTATGATCTTAGCTAAAGCAGCTTTCATCTGATCTACTTTAGGCTTACCCTTAAATGACTCGTCTAACTTTATCTTATTTGTTATACGATCAATAGTCTCAGCTTTCATATAGCGCCTGTTGGCTAGCCTAGCTACGTTCATAGCTTCTGAAGTGCTTGGGTGTGTCTGTATCAGATCATCAATCATATTAATTGCATCTAAGACTACAGACTGGTCACCACCTTCACCTTTGACCTTAGCAGCTTTATACTTCTTCCATAAGGCTTGCTGTGTTTGGTCTAGGTCAATAAGCTCCGCTCCTTTACCACGGGCTGTCGTCTTGATCTCAGCTAACAAGTCTAGAGTATCAGCCTGTATCTTAGAGCGTTTAGAAAGGTTCTTAGAGGACACAACCTTATCCGTAAAGTCTTTCATAGCTTTATTGACACGGAAGCTAGAGAACCTAATGTTGTTATCCTTAACTAATTGATAAGCATCATCCTTAGACTTCTTAAGTATTGCAGTAGTGCTATTACCTTGCTTAGTGCCTAAGGTCTTAGCGAATACCTTCTTAAAGACATCCGTAGACACTGACATCAACTTACCACCCACTACACCAAACATAGCTGAAGGCACAGCAACACTACTAGCAGCATCTAAACGATCTACGATAGAACCATCAGTGTCTAAGAAGACATAACCTGAACCAGCTATAGCACCTTGGGCGCCTGTGTTGGCAGCAGTAGCTAAACCACTTGTGCCTTTAGCGACCTTAAGTGCGCCTAAGGCTTTGTTGATAGGACTAGCAATAGAACCTACAATCTCTGCACCAAAGGATAATGCTCCATGCTCCTCAGAGAACTGTTCAGCTTCTTGCTTCTCTACAGCTAGCTTCTCGTCAAAGACTTCGCCATAGGGTCGCTCATCACCTATTAGTTTCTCACCTGCAGCATAGACACCTGCGTTGACTATATCACCACCGCCCATTAGGAAGCCTTTGCCTCCTGCTTTCATAGTGCCGCCTACAGTGTCGTAGGCATCTTTAGCTGTGTCAAGCATACCAGCGTATAATGACTCTTCTTTAGGAGCCTCAGGAGCCTCAGGAGTCCCTTGCATAGCATCCAAAGTAGCTGCTATTTGCTCTGCTGCCCCCATATCTCCTGCATCCACAGCCTTGCGTAAAGCTGCGATATGCTGTTCTTTTGTATATGGCATAGATTTTATCCTTAATAATATTTAGCAACAGCGGCAGACATAGGTGCAGCACTAGGGACAGTGCCCGTTGCGTTTACTTCAGCTTGTGAGGCTTTACCTTTAGCCTCTGCTGCTGCTTTAGCATCACCCCAGTATACTAGAGGCACCTTTGTAGGGTTACGTTTATTGTAACGAGAAACGGCTTTACGACTGCCATGCATACCATCGTTAAACATTATTTCATACCTCTTCAGGTTCGCTATAAACTCTTCCTTACCCTGTGATAGCTGCAAAGACCCACGAGAAGCCTTAAGTAAGTTAAGTTCTGCAGTGTTGATAGCACCCAAAGCGCCACCTGTCTTACTAGCAGCCCTCATATCAGCTAAAGTATCAAAGGCTGCATCAGCCATGATAGGCTCCATAGCGGCTAAGAGGTTAGACCTTTCACTTCCCTCAACATATTCAGCCGCTTTGCCTAGATTTAGTCTACCAAAGATAGGTGTAGTGGCACTATCTAAGTCTGCAATCCTCAAGGCTTCACTTATTGACCAGTTTATTGTTCCTTCTTGCCTCTCGTCAGCATCTTCAGCAACATCAGCACGGGCTTGAGCCTCAGCCTCTTGAGCCTCTAGTGCCTGTGCAGCTAGCCATTGCTTACCATTTTTAATAGGTATAAGTTCAATTATATTACCTTCCTTGTCAAACTCAGGCCGCATACCTTCAGGGACATTCACAGTTACATTAGACTTGCCAGTAGGTTTGTCAATCTGTGTTAATGCTCCACTCTTCTTAACTGTCCACATACTATCTTCAGACAGTTCAGTACCATTTGCTGCATTATACTCAGCGCCTGACATAACAACAACCTTATTCCTCTCTGCTTCGGCTGTTGCTTGGGCTTTTGCTGCATCTTTCTCAGCACCTTCCTTACGTAACTGCTCAATCCTTGCCTCTTTACGTACCTGCGCTTCTATTTCATACTTCTTAACCAAAGCAGCCTTATCATCAACGATCTTCTGTTTAGCTAAGTTCTGTACACGTTGGGCATCTTCAGCATCTGCAGTAGCTTTAGCCACCGCTGCCTCTGCCGCATCCTCCTCTTTCTTAGCTTCCTTAGCTAATGCAAGCATTTTAACTGCCGCTGCTGGATAAGTCTTCTGTAGAATTGCTACTTGCTCAAACATCTCCTGAGAGCCGCCTTGAGCAGCCTCTAAGTATTGACCTTGTGCTTGAGACTGTTTAGCTTGTTCAGCTTCTAACTTCTCCCTAGTGCTACCTCCGTCCATAGCGCCAGCTAAGGCTCGTCCGAGACTTGAGCCAATAAGACTAGCAGCTTGTGTTTCCATCGGCCTAGCAGCGCCCCTAGACGCTTGTTGCATTAGTTGTCGCTGTAGGTCACTTGCGCGTGTGTTACGCTTCTGTAGTAGGTCATCAATCGATGGGCCTTGTGTGAATAAACCTTGTTGTGCCATGATATATTACCTTATCAATTAAAGAGGTTACTTAACCAGCCAGAACCAGCGTCTGTACCTAAGAATGCAGAACCTGCACCTACGAGTCCAGTTAACCAAGGGTCAGGTTGGTTACCAGCGGCTGCTGCAGCACTTAGTTGTGCCATAGCAGAGATACGATTTTGTTCAGTACCTAATTCATAGTTCTGAGCAAGACCATCTTTCTGTAGACCATACTGTTGTGTATTAGTCAACATACCCATCTGGTAATCTTGTAGCTGCTGTTGTGTAGCTAAGTCCATCTTCTGTTGACCTAAGCCATAGTCTTGCATCTGTTGCTGTTGTGATAGCCCGTAGTTCTGTTGAGCTATTCCATAGTCTTGTAGTTGTTGCTGCTGTGCTAGACCATAGTTCTGAGTTTGACCTTGAGAAGCTAAGTTAAACTGTGCTTCATTAAGTCCGTAGTCTTGAGCCTGACCTTGCTGTGCTAAACCGAATTGCTGTTGAGCCATGCCTTGACTAAAGTCCTGACCTTGTTGAGCTAAAGCTAACTCAGCTTGAGTCTGTGCTTGTCCAAACTGTTGACCTTGCTGTGCTAAGGCTAACTGTTGTCCGCTCATACCTTGGTTAAACGCTTGACCTTGTGAAGCTAAACCAAAGTTCTGTTGAGCTAGATTGTAGTCTTGATTTAACTGTTGACTCTGTAGTTGCTGTTGAGCCATTTGTTGCTCAAGTGCAGAACCTTGCATACCAGCAGATAGCATACCTTGCCCACTACCCATAAGGTTAGCGTACTGTTGTTGTTTAGCTTGTTGGTTCATACCAAACTGGTTAGCCTGTAGGCCAGCCATTGCTTGCTCTTGATTAAAAGCATCGTTAGAGGCTCCTGCTGCTGTTTGCGCAAGTGCTTGAGACTGTGCTTGATTCATACCAAAGGCGTCTGGCTGTACCATGCCATTACCAGCACCTACGCCTTGACCTGCTAGACGAAGACCTAAGCGACCAGCACCAAACATAGACTCAGCACCTTGGGCACGTTGTTGTGCAAACTGAGGCTCTAGTAAAGCTGTGCGTTGAGAGTATAAGTCCTGTGCCCTTTGGTTGGGATTTACATTATAATTAAACTGACTAGGAGCCTGTTGTGCGCCTTGGGCAGCTTGACCTAAGAGTCCAGTACCTTGCCCTACCAGACCTGAGAGGCCTGAGTAAGGTTCATTAAGCTCCGTGGTCATACCATTGGCATTAGAGGTTGAGGTACCTGTGCCTGACCTAAAGGTTACAGGTTTGAACGTACCATTCTGTGAACTGCCTTGAGGTATGGAAGCCCCAAGTTGTGTTGGTTGTTGTAGCATCGTATGTTACCTATTCTTAAAGTGTTATGACCAACGTGAAGGTGGAGCCTGTAGAGTCATGGGAGCTTTTAACATGCCACCTTCCTTAGGTGCCCAAGAGGGTCTTGCTTGTTTAGCTTGTTGGTTCCATTGGGGTGCCCATGATGGTTGGTTTGGTACTGGCACACCTTGGTTACCTTGAGGTGCCCACCATGGGTCATCAGGCATTACAGTAGGGGCATAAGCACCACCTGTAGTTAATTGACCTAACTTAATTCTTTCTTCTATTTCTGCAGGGGTAACAGCAGGGTTACTTTGGTTACCTTGGTTGTTGGTGTTATCAGTAGATACCATAGCTGCTGTAGCGCCTATGTTGACCGAACCATCACTGTTGTATATAGTCGTGCTAGGTGCCTTACCATTAGTTAACTTAGCTATACGCTTCTGTACATCAGTAGTTGGGTTACCATCAATGAAAGCATGTGGTAACTGTCTATCCATCTGAGGCTTACGTGCTAACTGTACAAGTTCCTCTGCAGACTTACCCTCGTTAGCTGGGTCACGAATTAAACGATCATACTCAGCCTTAGCTTCATCATTCATGCCGTACTTAGATTGATTCATGAAGACACTGCCAGCTTCTTTGACCATAGCGCCCATAGGGTTAATTACAGCACTTAACATACCCAAAGGTGATGAAGGTAACTCAAGACCCTGAGCTTCGCCAGTAGGGTAATTAGCCACACCAGCACCTAGCATACCAGCACCTGTGGAAGTAGGTAAACGCTCAGTAGAGTCTTGGTTAGTCTCATGTGGGCTACCTTGGAGCCATGAGGAACCTGCAGGAGATGCTACTGGGTCATCATCACGTAGGAAACTAAAGATGTTTTCAAAGATACTCTTTTGCTTAGGTTCTGCTTTAGTTTCTTGAGGCTTTGTTAACTGAGGTGGCTTAGTTGCGTCTATCGTAGCTTCCGCGTTAGCATTGGCTTGATCTATCCTCGCCTTGTTGTCACGCTTTATCTTAGCTTTCTTCTTAGCTAACGCTAGTGCTTCGATACCAGCTTGTTTATCTGCAGCGGCTTTAGCGTCAACTTTAGCTTTATAAGCAGCTTTATCATCAGCTATCTTCTTAGCTTTAGCTTTAGCGTCTTTAGCATCCTTAGCTTGTTGTTTAGCTAACTTAACTTCTTTAGCTTTCTTAGCTTCTGCTTGGTCTGCTTTAACTTTAGCTGCCTTAGCGTCTTTAGCATCTTTAGCTGCCTTAGCATCTTTAGCATCTTGAGCCTTAACCTTAGCAGCTAAGTCTTGCTCACGTTTATACTGTGCTTTGTCATCAGCTATCTTCTTAGCCTTAGCTTTAGCATCCTTAGCGTTCTTAGCTCTAGTGGCTTCCTTAGCGGCCTCAGAAGCCAGTGCATTAGATGCTGCAGTTTCCTTAGCAATACGTGCTTTAGTTGCCGCCTCAGAAGCCTCTAGTTTCTTCTCAGCAGCCGCAGCAGCCCTTGCCTTGAGTACAGCATCCGATGGGCCGTTATTGTTATCATACTTAGGTTTTGGTGCTACTGCTTTAGCTTTCTTAGTTTTACCCTCTGCTTGAGTCATTAAGGCTTTAGCCCTAGCCCTCTTCTGATCTGCACTATTGTTGCTATTGTTATCCTTCTTAGCCTTAGCTCTCTTCTGTGAACCTGAGAGGCTAGGTTTAGTCTTCTGTGTCCATGCCATGTGTTATCTCCTGTCTTTAGGCTTCTAGTGCTTCAACACGAGCGATAAGCTCTTGGATTGTAGCCACTAATAATGGTACCACTTTCGCTTGATCGATCCCCTGCATATCTGGCACTGAACGAGTAGCCATAACCTGTGCTGTAGTCTCACGCCAATGCTGACCATCTTCTAAGGTTTCAGGCTGTTCAACGTCTGAGCTATGGATAACTTCATCAACAGCGTCAAAGGCCTCGTGTACTGCTGCAACTGCAACCACCTCTGCTTTGATAACGTTACCATCAACATCATAGTAAGCTGGGCTAGCTTCAATGGCTGAGGATACTTCGTTAAAGCCTGCGTCACTGCCTGCTGTATAAACATCACCCGTTGCTGGGCTAACTTTATACTCTTCGTCCTTCATGGCATCTTTAGAGCCTGTAGCCGCTGCTGGGATAACTTCACCTAACTCATGCGCTAAGAAACCATCTACGCGAGTACCATCTGCAATCCACTCAAAGTTACAAGGCTTTAGCTGCATAAATGTAGCTGTGGCACCTGTCATTGGTTGAACGTCAGTCTTTAGGCGGTGGTCTGAGGCTGTGTTGTACGATGTGGATGTACCGCTAGTTGTGATAGAGCCAACAGATGTTGTATTGCTATAAAAAGTTTGTAGGGTTCCAGCACCACCAGTTCCCGATTGAGTT
>Ga0307995_1000162_pt1 | contig 47397 bp, 72 predicted proteins | sample EllFjometagen262_FD_203132 | JGI IMG/M metagenome (GOLD analysis project Ga0307995, IMG submission 203132) | Marine microbial communities from Ellis Fjord, Antarctic Ocean - #262 | ecosystem: Environmental > Aquatic > Marine > Unclassified | place: Southern Ocean | collected 2014-11-02 | reverse complement strand
TTAGCTCATTGGTCTTAGTTATCTGAGCTTCCATACCAGCGGCTATCTCTGGGTTCTTGGCTACAACATCTGACCCAAGTGCTTGAAGAACCTTTTGTCTAGCTTCTGACACACCAAGTAGTTCACGATCTAAGTCTAGCTTCTTCTGGAAATCTGCGATAGGGTCTTTAGTAGGCTTATTAGCCTTGGCTTCTTTCTTGTTGAACTTGTCGATCTGACTTTGGATGCTTTCATAGCCCATCTCTGAGGTGTAGTCTTGTTGACCTTTATACTCAGTCCCTGTCCCACGTCCACCACCTGACTCAATAGAACCTTGCAAGTTATTTAAGTTCATCGCAGCTAGAAGAGAGGTGTTAAGGTTTGCAGCAAGTTTAGCAGCTTCTTTAGCAGCAGTGCTTACTCCAGCAGCTATGTCAACGTCAGCTAGTCTTATAGCTTCAAATGCAGCATCCCCTATTTCATCTTTAAGTTCAGCAGAGGCTTCAAATACCTTAACCATCTCAGCTTGTGCTTTAGCAGCTTCAATCTGTAATAGGGTCATTGGTTCGTATGGTGTAGACTGTGAAATCTTTAGAGTTAAGTCCAGTAGTTCTTGTTCTGCATCAGTTATCTTGTCAATCGCATGGGTTGCTCTTGATGCTGAACCTGCGAGATTCTCTAAGTTCTCGATTACTTCTGCTATTGGAATGGGTATCTTACCAAACTCAAACCCAAGGCTCTTTATAACCTCAAGTGCAGCTAGGGAAGAGTCCCTCATACCTTCCATATCTTTGGACTTGTTAATGTTCTTAAGGGCTGTCTGTAATTCAATAGCTTGTTTTGGTAACAGACCCAACACATCTGCTGCGTCTATCATCTGATCCTTAAAGCCTTCGATAGCCTCTCTAGCAACAAGTCCAGCTTCTTCACCGATTCTGCTAGTTTGTTCAGCAGTAGGAACCTTAACATTGTCCATTGCAGCTTGGATGTCTTTAATGTGACTAACAGCATCATCTAAGTCTTCACCGAACATAGAAGAGCCTGTAGTTAGCCCGTCTAAAGCTCTGGATACAGCGACACTCTGTAAGAGTCCTTGCATCTTCGTTAGCTGCTTCGAGGCTTCACCAAACTCTGCGTTTAGTTCCTGAGTAGTCTTCTTACTAAACTCAACACTTCTTCGATAGTCGTTTATAGCTGTAACTGTGTTGCCTAGTGCATCTTCAGCTTTCTCTGCTGCACCATTCATCTCAAAGAACATTCTAGCGACAGCAGAGCCTACAGGAATAAGGATACCAAGGGCAGCAGATAGTCCTACAGCAGCGCCCATACTCAACCCAAGAGGGCCAGCAATCATAGGAAGGATGCCAGCTAACTGTGCGCCCTGTTGACTAAAGGCTACAAAGGCACTTGTGCCACCTTGAACCTGTACAGCAAAGTCACCAAACTGGTAGCCAAGCTGCTGAATAGCCATGTTGTTGCCATTCATGCGGTTCTTGTTTTGTTGCATGACCTTACCAGAAGTAGTCTGGGCAGCAGATAGCCTTTGTGTGGCAGCAGTTAAGGCGTTTGTAAACTTAACCTCTTGCTGCATCTTTGCGCCGAGCTTCATTATCTCAGAGCGGCTCATCCTAGAGGATACATCTAGGTGCTGTTGTGACTTTACAATCCTGTTTATAGCAGCCATGTACTGCTTCTGGCTACCAGTGTTAACAAACTCCTTAGCAACAGAGCTTAGAGTCCTCTTAGTCTGTTCAGCAGTCTTTATTAGACCTGTAAGTTCTCTGTAGTCAACGCCAACTACTAATTTAATATCATCAGCCATTTGCCACCCTTAAGTATTCTAAATCAAGTCTCTTAATAGCCCCAATTTCCCAAGGCGAGATAGAAGTTTCCGTTAGTTCTTTCCAAGCCTTAATCTGCTCGTAGCCTATAGGCATTGGGCCACTCATGCCAGAACCCCTGCTAGAGCTTAAACTAATAAAGGCAGACCAGACATGGGATAGTAACATGGGGAAGGGTGTCGGGGGTTCCAATGCTTCTATTCTACGTCCAGTCTGCCTCGCTACTTGTTCAAGATGTTCTCGTTCTGTAGTTCCGTTCTGATCTGGTTTATTGAGGTTGAACTGGTGTCCAGCCCACTCAACTAACTCAAGTATCAGACCTTCATAAAATCCAGAGAGTCAGATACCTCTTCCTCAATCTGGTTCTTGATCCAGAACACTTCGTCGTAAATGCTCTTAGCTTTAGCAACAGAAAGTGCTGGCTTCTCTCCACCAAAGGTAATGTCCCAAGCCTTAGTAGCTTTAGATAGAACCTCCAGCGTAGCCTCTTCAATATCAGAGTAGTCAACATCTTGGGACTTGCTCTTCTGTGCTTTCTTTAGTCGCTTGCTAATCTGCTCATGTTGTATCTTCTTGTACTCTTTAGAGTGGGGCGCAAGGACTGTAATAGTCATTGGTGTACCATCATCATTCTTAAGAGTATCACCTGTAGTTGGGTGCTTAATCTCTACAACAATATCATCTAATTTCGGTGTCAGGTCTTTAAGGTCCATCGGGATTTCCTTTATGGGTTTGTCAGGGGTTATGTCGGGTGATTAAAGTGTGGAGACCCCGACCCGACTCAGAGCCTCCACGTACCTACGTAGGTATTAGTTTATGCTGGGCGTGTGATCTTAAGGTTAGTACCTTCTGTCGCATCATACAGAGCAACAAAGGACATAGTAATCATACGGCTAGTTGGGCCATCGACACCAACATCAGCAGAGTTAATCTTGATCCGTGGGAACAAGAAGGTGTAAGCGTTAGCACCTGTAGGGTCGTCTACAGAAACCTCAAGCTCACTCTCTGTCTCATTCAAGAAGCGGTCAATCAAGGAAGCATCTTCAAAGTAAGCTGTCAGTGTACCTTCAACTTCTGCACGGCCATACTCAAGGGAAGGTGCGCTATCGTCACCAATCACAAAGGTAGCTGCGTAAGAATTGTTCAGTGTGAAGTCAAGGCCAGTTACAATAGCTACAGCAGAGGAGCTACCTACGTTACCGATAGCAAGATCACCTGAGTAAGCATCGAAGGGTGCAGAACCAGAGGCAGCATCCTGTGTCTTCTCAGTTGCACTCATGGACATGTCTTTACCTACCATACCAAAGGTTGTCACAACCATCTGGTTAGGGGCAAGTGAAACTCCCATAGTGGAAACTGTAAGACCTGTGAACAAACGAGCTTGGTCAATGTCAGCAGCATAGTCTTCTACTGAGAAGAACTTAGGCGTAACACCAACTTTTAGTACGTTAGTTGCCCATGTGTTAAGCATAGCTGATTCTAGGAAGGTGTCGTAGTCAGCGTCACGAAGGTCAGTAACGATGTCACCACCTACTTGGCGGTTGCCTTGACGATCAACACGGGTCATACGGTCAGCTTGGATGTCGTTACCAGCAACACGGTCTTTGGTTAGGTTCAAAGAGTGTGTGGTGAATGGAAGGTTAGTGAAGTTACCAGCTGGTGTTGTACCAAACGTAGATTCTACGATGAACGACAGACTGGAGCGTGAGCCTTGTGCGAAAGCCATGTTGTTTTCTCCTGTGGGAAATTATTTGTAGATGTACCAGCCGATATTTATCGGAACAAAGTACCAAGGGCTATCTATAATACCTTGCTGTCTTTCAGCGTAGTCAATAGACACTTTGATTGTTTCTGCATCACCATTCGTGAAGGAGATGTCAGTGGTTGCTGCGAAGGCGTCTATTACTTTGTTTGAATAGTCGTCTGCGGTAGCTGGACCTTTACCTTCGGGGGTGAAGACGGTTACAGCGAAAATACCTTGGTATCTTAACTGAGGGTTTAATCCTCTTACAGCAGGTCTAGTTACTGTGGGGAGGTACTGAACCTTAAGAAAGCTGGTGCCTGTTGTCGGCTCAAAAGCTACATTCTCATAGGCTATTGAGGGAAGACCTGATGTTGCAGCCAAGTGGCTCTCAAGTGCAGCCCGAATATCATTTTGAATACTAGCCATAAATATTACCTATCTGTGCAAACACTTTGTAGCCTGATCTTCTCCAAGAAGGACCACCGTTCTCTACATCAAGAGCGTGAGGAGAACCATTCCGCAGTGTAATGCTTGTGGTGTTTCTTAAGTCGGTTATCTTGTTTAGATCAGATAGAAGGTTTGATATACCCTCTTGTCTCATAGAACCTACGTTTTGTCCTTTTGGTTTATTGTCAGAGGACTTACCTCTTGGACGACCAGACCCTACAGAGAACGAAAAGGAAGTTACATAGGCACCAGTATCAACAGGCGAAAGGTTTACAGCGGTCTTAGCTATTCTCTCTAGCTTGTCTCTAATCGCATCTTCTATGGAAAGCTCTAAACTGTCTATCTTGTTTTGGTAGGATGGGTTAACCTTAACCAAGGACTTCATGGGTTATTCTCCCACGTCACAGATGTAACCTATAGCAGTACCATTGGAGAATATTGAGATAACAGAAGTAATCTTTACTGTGTCCCCACTCCCAATGATAAGATCGTCAAAGTCAGGAATAGCAGATAAACCTAATGCTGATATAACACACTTACGAGTGCCACGTACAATCTCATCATTACCAGCAGGAACACCTACGTTATAATTATAGAGATAGGCTGTTACTGAGTAGTCTGTTGTAGCTGAGTTATCTACAGCACCTGTAGCTGGGTTATATGCCCCAGCAGTAGTAACCTTACGTAGAGTTAGGGTCTCACCAAAGTCTCTAATTAGGTTAAGTAGGTCAAAGGAGCGAAACGACATATCTTACTCCTTATTCATACTCTGGTGTTTGATAACTAGGAGGGTTCTTAAAGCGATCTCTACGGAAGGAACCTTCGATACGGTTTGTATTAGCCCGTACAGCCTCTATGCCGCTCTTAGTGATACCTCCAGCTAAGACACCTACCGAAGCACCTGCTGTCTTGCCTTGGTACTCTAAGCTGTCTGCTAGGGTCTTATACTGCTTGGCTAAGTCGGAGTAGTCAGCACTTAAGGCACCACTAAGCTGCGTAGTAACTTGTCGGGAGTATTTAGAGGCAATAGTACGAGCAATCCAAGCACCAGAGTAGTAAACATTGTCACCATTCTGTGATAGAGAGAACGTAATCTCTTCGTTCTGAGCTTGTTGGTCGAGGGTTTCAGTATCACCAACCAAGAGCCGAACTGTGTTGAGACGACCAGAGGCCGTGTTAGTATCTAAATCTGTAGGATCATAAGACCAACTCATAGCCGTCTCCACTGTTGTTTTAATTAGTCGGTGAGAATACCATCTCGGATTGTGTAGAAGTCTTCCATCACCCAACTGTTAGCGTTGAGGAACCGACGAATAAGACCTCGTTGCTTATCGTCAATCTTTGACTTCTTACACTTCTTACTCTCAAACTCATTCTTGCTTGAGGTACGTGATTTAACTTCTGCGTTTAGAAGATTAACAAGGGTCTCTAACTGACTTGCAGCTAGTTCTGACAATCTGTCGCCAACCTTGTTCTGTATTTCTAATTCTGTGTTGTGGTGTAAATAACCAGTGGCGTAAAGTGTAGCAACCTTATCTTGCTGCATACCCCGCTCTAACCAGTTAAAGTGATCTCCACGTTTCCAGTTAGTGTTATCAGCAGAAACTGGTAGTTTAACGAATACAGGCCAATCGACCTGCCAACCCAAGTGTGATGGGTGCATAGGACTCTCCATTATATGAATACTGTTATGTTCTTTTATTGGTTGGGTGGAACCCCAAGACTAATCTCAGGGTTCCCCTTTAGTTTAAGTCGCTTAAGCGATTACGTCTTCAAAGAAGTAACCCAAGTCAGCACCGACGACTTTCATGTCGTATGCCATTTTAACTTGGATATGCTCTGCAACTTGCTGGCGCTTCAAAGCATCGTCAGAGAATGACTCTACTGTGATGCCCAAGTTGTTTACGCTTGGAATGTTGTTCCATGCGAATGTCAAGCCAGCCGCTGGTGTCATAAGACCAGCAGTGCTTGGTGTGTGTACCAACAAAGCGTTCTTACCACCGATAAAGGCGTTAGCTTCTGCTAGACCTTCTACAGCACCGTTCTTGACAGCTTCCATGACGTAGAGGTTTTCTACTTCAAAGATTTCAGCCAATTTAGCATCTGTAATCAAAGCTGTGTTTGTTACAGTTGCGCCACCGTTCAAACGTGCAAGGATGTCTGGGTGGTTAATCAGAACGTCACGAACTTCTTTACCAATAACCATTGTGTTTGGCTTGAAGCCACCTGATTTAAGTTGCATGGTGCGACGACCAGCAGTTACATCAGAGATTGGTGTTGAGTTTGTGTAGTCTGACCACAAGTTTGCTGGAGTTACGTCTGTAGTCCATACACCTGCTGAGAAGAATGAGGAAGCGAACTGCTCTTCACGCTCAATCAAGACACGGTTGATAAGTGTTTGCGCACCTGCTGCACGAACTTCCAACATAGCATCTTCGTTAGCAAGAGTTTGCTCATCGAAGTCCATGCCGATGCCATATACGTCAGCATAGTAAGCAGCGTTGGAGATTGCCATGCCAATGCGGTTAACTTCTGTACGTGGCGCTAGTTTCTTAACGTCACCAGAGCGGTTCATGTTCGCACGGTCATAGAGGTAGTATTTGTCAGACTGACGCTGTACACCAACAACTGGGAATACTTTATCAGCAACAAAGTTTGTTTGCTCTTGTACATAGGCCAGTGTCAAGTTTGACAACGGTTGGTCAATATGTACTGCGGATGGGGTCAATAGTGGCATTATGTTATTCCTTTAATGCTTAGATTAGGCTGCTACGTTGCCGCCTTGAATCATTTCGATTTCGATGATCTGACCATCTACACCAGCTTCACGAGCATAGCCTAGTACGACATCACCAGTTGCAGCAGTCAAAGCAGTACCATCAGCACCAGTTTGTACTTGAGCGCCAGCTGCGATTGTGCCGCCAGCTTCTACCATTACGGAGCCAGATACACATACAGTGACAGCAGCCTCAGCAGCAGCGCCCACTAGGCATACGCCCATAGCGTTTTCACCAGCAGAGTCAGCAAGATCAACCTTACCGTCTGATTCTAGTGTTACGAATTTGAATTGTGCTGCGGATAGGTCTTCCCCAGCAATGAAGGTACGGTTGTCGCGTGATTGCATTACAGCCATGATTATTCCCCTTTATAGGATTTATTGATGAGTGCCTTACCAGCATCTGTCTTAGCGACAGCAGCGTAAGCCTTGGCAAATTCACTCTTTTTCAGTTGGTTGTCGTCCATGTAGGACTTTACGAGAGCATCCAGTTTGTCGGCAGAGGTAGCGAACTCGCCGTCTACATCAGACTTACCAAATTCTTGCATAGAGGCTTCAAAAGCTGCGTCAGCGGCCTTAAGAGCTTCCATAATTGCTTCATCCTCGGAGAACTTAGCTACGAGGGATTTAGCTACATCAGTTGCAAAGTGTGGGAGAGTATCACCAGCACGTTTAGTCAACTCAATGTCAGCTTTTTCGATTTCATGTTCACGCTTGGCTACATCAGCAGCTTCAAGTGCTTTAAGAACTGGGGCTGGGATGTCGGACTTAACGACCATCTCGCCTTCAACTTCCATCATCTCAACTTCAGCTTTCTTTTCGATAGCGTCAGCTTTAATAACGTAACCAGCTTCGATGATACCTTTGCGGAGAGTTTCGTTCTCAGCAGAGACACGATCAAAGTCAGCTTTAAGTGTTTCTACATCAAACTCAGGTTCAGCTTTTTCAGCAACTTCTTCAGAAGCCTCTTCAGCCTTTTCCATGTCCATGTCGAGAGCTTTCATAGCTTCAGTACGGCCACAGCCTTTGTCGTCCATGTACGCCTTTACTTTGGCTTCCATTTCTTCAGTCATTTTAGTGATTTCCTCTTCGGAATTGTCACGCTTAAAGAGACTAACCATTGCCTGAGCATTGGCTGGACGATCCACGAGGGAAAGTTCTTCAAGGTGCAAGTTTTTTAGGAGATTAGGCAATGTTAGATTTCCTCCTTGATAGCACGTCCACCTATAGAGAACGCAGCGAGTTCACCAGATTTGACCATATCCCAGACGCTATCGTCGAATACTTTATAAGCAACGACCCATCCTTCACGATCAGATTGGATTCCTAGAGCTTCACCAATTTCTTTAGTGATCGGGAGGGAGTGTACTACTACACCAACTTGCTCTCCCGTGTGCATGGCCTTGCCAACCCGCACATGCTCCATAAATTCATTAACAGCCTTCACAAGTGTGTCAGCTTCGATAACATCACCTTGGCGGTCTACTACAGCTTCACCCTTTTCGGTTACTACTGATGCCCAGCCGTAGACTAGACGCTGTTCGTCGTCAGTCTTAAGGATTTTACCTTCAATGTTCTTTGTCATTTCACTCACCGATGTGTTTGTTTCCCACATACGACAGGACCAATACCCAGCCGTTGTCTTATCTTTCTTGGTGTCACATGAGTGTCGTGAGCGGAAGTTAGCACGAGCCTTAGGGTCATCCCTACGGATTTCCATATTAGGATCACCAAAAGCTACTCGTTTAACCCTGTCACCGTCTTGTACGAAGACTTCAAACTTCTTAGTGCCACCCTTGACACGTCTAGGCTTGTTCAGAGTTACTTTTTCACCTTGATAGTCAGCTTTAGCGAAGTCAGTCTTTAGTATCTCTTGTACGATAGCTCTGAGAGCCTCTATGCGGTCCACTGAGGGCGTCTCAGGCTCTTCTACTGCCTCACCCTGCTCGTAGTAGGCTAGGTAAGCCTCATGGCTTGCTGCTGGCATAAACACAGCCTGACCATTGTAGTCAGATACGTGAGTTACGCCATCAAGACCCAAGTCCATGCTGCGAGAGATTGCCTCTGCTTCGGTTGTGAAGACATCATTGGCATATTGAGCTTTGAGAATGTTCATTGTAATACCTTAAGAGTCATTTTTAATAAGAACGCCTTGGAATGAGGCACCGATTGCTGTATTAGTAGTGTTTGTGGATACCCTACACTCTATGTCAGTTCTTTCAGCGAAAGGCTGTGGATACTCAAACTTAGTAATTAGCTGGTTGCTTTGAATCACGTTAATGAAACGGGTTCTAAAGACGTTAGTGCCAAAGTCTCTGCTGTGGAAGCTGCAAGTTACAATTCTGTTTTGTTGCGACACAGCAGCAGTGAAGTTAATGTCGTCTAAATACAAGGTGTGTCCAGCAGGTACTGTATAAGCAGCAATCTGTGTCTGATTACCTTGGGCTATGGTAGCGTATGTTGTACCGTTAGGTACGCCACCTGACGCTCCAGAAGAGCCAACATAAACTGTGCCACCCGATGTTCCACTAGAACCTGCAAGAGTTACATAAGCTCTGTAAACACGAAGGTAGGAAAGTTGAGTAGTAACTTGTGTCTGTCCATTAAGCGTAATAGTCTCTTCTATCTCATTGTAGTCTTCATCAAGCCCTTGGATAAGAATAGTGTTAGCACCTGTTCCACCGTTTGTGTCATTTGCGCTAGAGCTACTAACAAACATTGTTACTGCGACATCAAGCCAAGGGTAGTTACCGCCTTGTGACCAGACAGTCTCCTCAGCAGAATCTACATCTGGGTTGTAACCAAACTTGTAGATTGGTGTGTAACCCGTAGTGTGACCTCTAGCGATAGCCAAGTCTGTATGATCGTATATTCGTCTAGGCCAACCACCAAACATCTGCTGTACCACCTGTTCATATATTACGTTAGGGTCTGTTGCATCTTCTACATCAGGTCTGCCCGTGAGAATGTTGTCAGCACCAAGATTGTTGTTCTGAGTTATTGGGGTCGGGTTAACCTCTGGTACGCCAGTAAGCGTAGAATCTACTGCGATTGACTGAACTTGATCCAGAGTAACTTCTGATATTAAAGGAACACCAGTTATAGTTATTGTGGCATTAAGAACATGTGTCTGAGTTATTGTAGAGGAAGATATAACAACATCTTCTGTAGATATAGAGACAGAAGATAAATCATGAGACTGTACTGTTGTTGCAGAAGATATTACTACTGGTAAAGCATCTATACCTACAGGAGATAAATCATGCGATTGTACTATTGTTGCAGTAGATATTACTACTGGTAAAGCAACTATATCTACAGGAGATAAATCATGCGATTGTACTATTGTTGCAGTAGATATTACTACTGGTAAAGCATCTATATCTACAGGAGATAAATCATGAGATTGTACTATTGTTACAGTAGATATTACTGCTGGTAAAGTCTCTATATCTACAGGAGATAAATCATGCGATTGTACTACTGTTGCAGAAGATATTACTACTGGTAAAGCATCTATACCTACAGGAGATAAATCATGTGATTGTACTATTGTTGCAGTAGATATTACTGAGGGGGAGGTGTTTATGTTTACAGCAGAAAGGAAAGAAACCTCAGAAAGACCTACGGTAGAAATAGAAGGTGTTCCAGAGGTAAAAGATACAGACCCTAGAGTGTCTACACCGCCATCGTTAAATAGACCTAGCTTGTTATCAAATAAGCCTACCTGACTATCAAATACTCCCGCCATAACTTACCGCCTCTAGGCAGGGTCAGGGATACCGACAGTAAACGACCCTAAATTAAAAGTGTTTCCAGAAGATACTACTTGACTTGATGTCAGAGAACCTGTTGCTAGAAGCCTTGTGTTTGTAGTGTCTACCACAGCGTAGTGAGTGGCTGTTCCGCTGCCTGTAACTGAACCATCAGTAATAGCTGCTGCAACTACTTCACGTCCACCACCTGCTCTGTCCGAAGGGGCAGCAATAGAAAGCGTTGTCGTATTACCCAGAGCATACGTGGCGTTAGCCTCTGTATAAGTAGCTGCTTCCTGTGAAGTAATCAAAAGTTTGTTTGCTTCTGTGTCAAGGACTGTTAGTCCATTGTCAAATACATGATTGTCTAAAGTTGCCATTATTCTTCTTCTTCCTCAACTGTCTCTGGTTGATTAACATCAGGGTCATATTCCAAGTCTGCTATATCCATAAGGTCTTTGATAACCTCTGGATGAGACGACACATCAATACCTGCACCATTAAGGTTACGTAGGAACGAGGCAATCTCACGAAGGTCGTGTGGAGCAACATCACCAGCTTCAATAGTTGGCATCAGATCATAATTCAGACCGTTCAACTGCCACAGACGCTCGACCAACTGTTTGTTAAGAACATCTACAATGGCTTGGATGTAACTCTCAAGCGCACGGAGGAACAGGTCTGTCTTCGACTTAGACAAGGCGTAGGAACCACCTGATGTACCAAGAAGAAGAAACTCAGAAAGTACGCTACGAGCAATATCATGCTGGTAACGACTTACGATTGGGTTAATGTCGATGTTACGCTTACCGTTAGATGCCATCAGTTCGATGTCTACTAATCTTGTGTTGGTAGGCGCTCCGTCTTTATCGGGGTAGGTATCGGAAGGCAGTATAATGTATCCCTGCTCGTTGAACTTAACGTCTCTGAGTATTTGCTGCAAGTTGTTGACGAAACCTGACTGTGCGACAGAGGCGTCACCAGAAAGATACTCAGCAGGAATACGAGCAACAGGAATACCTGCGAGTTCACGTTCAACTGCAATAGCTTCGATAGCTTGTAGATTATTAAGATACTCGTAAGAAGTATAAGCATTGCGGAGAATAGAACGACCACTTGGGTCTCCGTTAAGAGAAGTTGTTCTATAGTAGATAGACTTATTGACAGGAATGTAGTTTTTACCATTCATAAACCCTACTTCTTGCTCAATGCCCAAGACATCACCAGTCTTCTGGTTAACGTCAAACTTACTAATAGTCCAAGGCGCACGAGCAGCAATCTTCTTAACGCCTAAGCGTCCGTCAGTGTACTTAGAGTTCTTCTTGTCAGAACGCTCGGTAGGACCAACACGTCTCTTATAGATAACCTCAAACCAACCGAAGCCATACGACAAATAAGACAGTGCTTCTGAGATGTGATCGTCTAAGGTGTGATCCATGTCGTCAAGAACACTCTTAACGAACTCAGCCTCAGCCTTAGCAGCGTCACTATCATCAACAGCAGTTACATGGAAGTCAACATCACGTAGGATTTGCTCAACAGAATACATGACAGCACCAATGGTGGCATCATTATCACGCATCTCACGATACTTACGGATGGCCTTCTTGCCACGTAACTCAGGTAGAAACTCATCAGCACGGATTTGACCGTGGTGTGTATTGTCGCCAGCTACGCCTAACGTAGCCTTAGCGGCTGATTCTGAGAGCTTCTTAACCATTGGACTATTGCCTTTATTTACTTCGATAAGCCCTTAGCACTAGAATAAGCGAGGGTTAATTGGGGTTTAGCGTAGCCGTTAAGAGAAAGGTCTGTAATTGCCCACACCATAGCGTCAAGGCGGTCAGGAGAGCCAATTCGACCTAATGGCTCCCACGTTCTCATCTGTGTCTCAAGTTCATTCAGTGATGCACCATCAGGAGGATTAGAGACGTGCTTAACAAGCCCCCGTTCATATAATGCTGACACTGGCTCGGCTCTAGCGAACTTCCCACGAGAGGCTCTTACAGCCTTGTAGGATACACTATCGTCCTCACCATGAATGGTAGTTCTAACCATGTCACCACCCTGATTGACCTCAGCTACGATACGGTCAGCCTGATAGTGGTTATATAGTTGTATAGCTTTAGCTGCCCAACCCTGTGGGGATAGCCTGTCAGTGTAGTCGCCTAATACATAAGCAACACCGTTAATATCAATACCAGCAACGACAATACCAGTCATGTCACTCTCAGCATTGGAGGTAACAGCTGGATCAAGTGCAACGACAATACGAGATAAGTCAGGAACATCCTCATGCTTAACATGAGCATTGTCTAGCATCTCAGTAGACCATAATGCGCCTTCAGCTTCCTCTAGTACCTCAGCATAAAGCTCCTGTCTACCAATACGTGTACCCTCGTACTGTTCCTTAACAGCAACAAGGTAGGTATCAGCTAGGTTAGCAGCATTATCAAAGGTAGAACCACTTGTGACAATAGTCTTAGGGTTCTTGAGTAGCTCACGCATTAGCTTAGTTGGTTTGGGAGTTGTTGTAACGCACACACGAGGGTGCTTACCAAGACGTAGACAGAACTGAAGCATCTGCCATGTGTCAATATCTTTGTTCCACGCAGCAAGCTCATCACACCATGCAGCGGAGAACTGTGGACCACGTAGACGCTCAGGCTCTTCTGCTGAGTAGAACTCAACCTTAGCTCCATTAGCCCAGCTTAGTGATCTCTTAGTGGGAGACCACTCAGGAAAGCCCATTGGCTTACCCTTGTTATCTTTATCATGCTTCCAGCAGACTGATAAGAAACCACTCTCGCCCTTAACCATAACACGTTCAATGTCACTGTTAGTAGAAGCTACACAAGCAATACGCTTATGCCCATTCTTGACTTGCTGTCGTACCCACTCAGCACCACAACGGGTCTTACCGAAGCCACGACCAGCATTGATTAACCATGTGTTCCACTCATTGTCACTAGGAGGAAACTGTGCGTCTCTACCCCAGAACGACCAATCATGTTGTAACTCGTCTACCTTAGCTGGTCCTAGCTGAGTGAACAGCTTCTTGACTTTAGCTGGGGGTAACTGTCGGAGAGTATCAGCCGTTATCTTCCTGTTCGTCATCGAGATCAAATCCTAAGAGGTTCATAAGCTGATCTGCTGCTGAGACATCAAGTTCGGGATCAATCTCTTGGTCAACTTCGTTAACTGTATTCTGTGGGGACCATCCGCCCTTAGAGCGTAGGAATAACTCTTGGCTCTTCCATGTAATACCATCCTGTACATCACCGTACAAGGCTTGGTCAATCACACGTTTACCTACTGCACCACTAATGCGAGTACGTTCAGCTTCTATTGCTGGACCATAGTGCTTATACAGAGTAGACAAGCTCTTAGGTGCATCGTTCAAGTGCTGAATAGATGTAATGATCTGACGGATGGGGACTCCACCCTGTATCATCTCAATGACAGCTTTCTCAACGAGCTTGCTATAGGGTAGCTTCTCAAGCATGACGACAATCTTTCTGTACTTTATCGATGTAACAGATGTTACAACGGTTCCATTAACGACAATCTAGATGATAGTCTTAAGAAGGTAATAAATATTCCCCCCAAGACATCAGCAAGATCACGTCTTACATATGTTTGTGTTGTCAAGGTTCATCTTGGTTGTACTTGGGAGGATCACTGTGTTATACCTGAGTTAATGCCTCAAGGAATGAACAACAATAAGTAATAATCTATTAGACTAACTTAAGTTACTCTTAAGTCTTATAACTGGTTGGTGTTAATATTCTTATGATAACTTAAGTAGTGCTTATACTATACTATATAGACCCAAATCGAATTCTCACAAGTAAATAATTCGTGTTTTACCCAACTATTTTACATGTCGTTGATAACACACGATTCTTTTTTTGTTATTTTCTGTAGTATTCTGTAACAATTCGTGAGAATTACCCCTGTTGATATGTGGGTGGGTAAGTCAAAAGTAAATTCTTGTGTTGGATTTAGGGTGTGCTAAGGGCCGCCGCCGAATCACTCACGCATGATCTGGAGGGTCCCAAAATAAAATGTCAAGGGGTTGACACAAGTTTATTGCATGTTGTAACAATTCGTGATGATTCTCCTATGTGTTGCAGATATGTCACACTAACGAATAAAACATGAGCAATATCAAAAGAATACTTGACGCGAGAGGAGGGGAATCGCCCACAACCCCTAAGTGATTCGCTAGTGTTACATTATAACATTCGAACGATATTGTTATAGTATAACATTGCACAAGGTACTGGAGTCGCAAGTATTAACCCACGACTCCCTGCCCTTTATCAATCGTCATTTAAGTATACAAAACATTCGTCATCCGTGTGGTGGTATCTAACAGCGCCATTGTCACAACATGACTCGCAAACACAGACGCCGCATTCTGTGGTTGCCCCTTCGAGTCTGTGGTCATACTCGTCGTCGCATAAGTCGCAACCCACTTGATGGTTATCATAGATTCCCATTACATGACTCCCATTAGAACAGCGGCGCTTTTCACAGTGTTAGTTGAACAACATTCGCACCAGCCCTTGTTTTGATCTGGCTCATATTCTGTTGAGTAATCACAGCCCTTATTCATGCAAATTGCTGGCATGGTACCTTCCCATAAATAGGACTCAAGCATATCTATTGGATCATGAAATCCGAAATCGTCGCTTAATGTGTGTAGCTTATCCATTAGTTTGACTCCTTGTCGATTGTAATAGTCGCGCCCTTATGGCGTTGCGTTAGTTGTTCGCGCTTATCCTTAGCGGCCTTAAGCGTTGTCGCGTGATAATATGCAAAGGGCTTGCCACCTTGTGACGCTATGTTGACTCGGTATGTCATGCCACCAACTCCTTAGCTTTCCGTTTGCTTGTGCCATGTGCAGGGATTGCCACGCTCTTTGCCTTGATACTAGCGCCACCACATAACTTGCACGTTGCGCACGTTGCCTTGCGACCAGCTTCTTCACTAGCGGGACACAACACTTCTTTGCCCTTGATAATATCGGCAACACTAGCGACCACGCGAAAGGTACGTTCGCCCTTGTCCCACATGGATTGCGCAATTTCGGCGCTATCGGCGCTTGACATAATGCCCTGCGGCCACGGGTTAACAGCGCCGTGTGTGTAAGCCGTTTGATATTCTGCGCGGCTTGTTAGGGATTTCCATACGCTATTATCTACGGCGCACGGATCGCCATACGTACCCAATCGGACGCCCTTACCAGCACCGAACGCCACAATTTCTTGACGGCTTGCCACGGCGTTACCATAGACGCCCTTTTTCAACGCTTTATATTTGCCAAGCGGCGCGTGTGCTAACGTCACGTAGCAGGTTCGATCAGTTGCTTGCCCTTTGTCGTTGTCGTTCGCCTTGCCGCGATGCGGGCAATCGCCACAGATAGATTCATCCGCGCCCGTCCTACTCGCCGTTAACGGGTCCATTTCATCCGACAAAATAAAGGTTTGCACCATGTTGCCCGTTTTGGAATTGTTTGAGTCGGATTGCGCAAGGGCCACAATCGGCTTGCCATTGATTAGACTAGGGCCGCGATACAAGATGATTGTTTGACGTATCATATCTTGGACTCCGCTTTTCTGATCAGTGTTTCGGTGTATTCGTTGGCGCTAAAATCTTGGACTATTTCACAAGGCGCTGAGTCGTATTCCAGAACGATAGAAATAGAACCAAGAGTCCGTTGCGTATAAAGGTCAATGAAAACCAGTTGTGATTCATCAACACTAAAAACAGCGTCTATAATACTCTTTTCAAGTTGTTCATTCTGCAATGGCTCGCCCTCGCATTTAACTAGAACGACAGTCGACTCGGTATATCTTGCATCACGCACAATAGAACGGATCAAGGCGCGGCATTTTTGTTCGTGTTTCATACATTCCACCAAATAACTAGGGTTACGGATAGGGCAAAACATGCCGCTAAAATTAGGTTAGCCTCAAAAAAGCTCATTGATCGACTCCATCATAATCTAACCAGTAAGTAAGATAGGGCGTATCCAATAGGATTCCATCGCTATAGAATGTTGTTGATTGACCAAGGTTAAAAGCGGCGACAAGGGCTATCAAAACGTAGCCAGTAAGCATTAAGCGAACCATTAGCGTTTACCTTCCACAAAGGCGGCAAATTCAGATTGCTTAGTTTCTCTAATTTCGCGCGTGATTGCGTTGACGGTTTGATAAGTAACATCGCCCCATGTTGAAACAATATAAACGTTGATGGAGTCCGTTGGATAAACGCCCGAAAAACCAAGGCCGTTTGATTTAACTATTTCGGAGACTTTGCTTAGTAGGTTGATTTGAGTGGAGGTGATATAAACTGACATAGACTCAACCCCACTCGCTAACATTTACGCAATAAAAGTCTTTAGCTAATTTAACAGCCTTACCGCCTCCAAAAGGTTTCGCGTATTGGCTATTGGTTTTTTCGTAGCGTTTGCCGTCAAGATTGTCGAAAGTTTGACCGATAAGAACGAAACGGAAAGATTTATTATTTGACATATTGGGAACCTTTCGGGAACCAGAGTTAAAAGCAAGGGCACAGGCTGCGCCCCTTACAAGAATCACACTAGGGGCAATTCAGAACCATCACAAGCCCTAAAATGAACAAGGTAAAAACTTTGTTGAGTATATAAAGAATCGCGGACGGGCGCGCGCTATACATGCAAGAACGATTCGTCAATAGCATCTGGAAAGCCCTAGAACGGCCCTTAGAACGCCGCTAGTGTCCCGCTTAGTCCTATATCAAAAAAGTGATTCGTCGCGTTCTAAGCGGAATCTCACTATTTACTAAAAAAGTGATCAAAACCCATATTTTTGTAACATATTGAAATATTTCGTGATTAGACTATATCAAAAAATTTTGTTAAAATGGACTGACGCCCTATTGAAATAGCTATGCAAAAAACACATGGCAGCTATGCAAAAAACACATGGCTATAAAAAATAGAACGAATCGTGAATCTGCTTGTCAATGCGGCATTATGACATATTTACCGAATCATGTATTTCTGTCACGTTACTCAAATGTCACGTTGTAAAAATATCACAAGCACACTTTTTCGTACTTGTTGCGAATCTGTCACGTTGCAGAAATGTCACGTCAAGTGTGGTATTTATGTTTTACCGAATCGTTGCTTAAATATCACGTTGCAAATATGTCACGTCAATGTGGCAAATATGTTTTCTGCCAAGTGTTGTCAAAATGTCACTGTGACCCAAAAACCACACCAAAATCGGCAAAAATGTCACAGTTGCACAAATACCACAGACCCCCTCCAGTGGAAAATGACCCCTCCAGTGGAAAATGACCGTGACCCCCACCGATGGAAAATGACCCCTCCGAGGGAATTAGAGACCACCAGTGGAAATAATCCTTGACCCCGCCGAGGGAATTATGTAAGGTGATTCGTAGAAGTTAACACCCCACCGAGGGAATTAGATAGGAGAGTATCAAATGTTATTTACAGTACACTTTGAAGACGAAGGACAGATAATTCTTATGGGAACTTTCTTGATGCGCAGTGATGCAGACTTGTTTGTCGCCCACTCATCACTATCTAAGAACCTTGTCGTCACAGAGATTGACAAGTGGGAAGCGTGGAACATGATTAAAGGAGAAATCAAATGAGCCGCCAAACAGAAATACTTGTTGATGTCGAAGTCGAGATGATGTTTGCATCTGGTAACACCGAAAGGTTCCGTTTAGGTGACATACCATGCACATGGGTGTGGGATGAGATGTCACGAGAAGCAGCAGAATACTGGGCTGCATTTGACCACATAGGAAATAACTATACATTTGACTGGATGTCTATAAAGTCTTGGACAGGATCACCAGTAAAGGAGAAGACATAATGCTACATAAGATGAACAAAGAGATGTGTGACCACTGTGGTCGAGTAGTAGATGAGGATATGGTTGATGAATATGGCGTGTGCAATAACTGTTACAATGATACAAGCGAAGTTGAAGGAGAACTTGAAGACGAGTGAGGTTGTTGTTGACACTACCCACCGAATCACTTAAACAGGTTACAGAAGCAATCAACAAAGGAATATCACAATGACTAACAAAATGAACCGCACAACAGTACGTGACGCAATCAAAGCTCGTGGTACACGTTTCGCCTCTGTTACCTTCATCAAGAAAGATGGCAGTGAGCGTAAGGTTAACGGGTTGTTCCGTCCAGCATCACACATCATTGGCAATGCTAAGGGTCGTGTCATCAGCGAAACCATGAAGGCCAACGGCTATGTGCCTATCTATTCTGTCGTTGAAGCTTCATGGAAATGCTTTCACGAAGACGCTGTAGTGGAGATCAACTGATGATGATGATATCTGCGGAACGTGAAATAATGTCTCATGTTAAGTTAGCCCGAATGGCTAGATTAAGGTATGAGGAAGCACTTTATGACTTTAGAAATAATATTGTCCTACTAGAGCAATCGAGGCATAAACTTGAGGGAGCTAAGGTATCATTAGATGACGCACTAGGAAGAAATATTCTTTTTGGGTCGCCTACAATTTTAGCCTCACTTGAATCAGTTAAGGAAGAAGATAATGATTAACTACTGGGAAGACGATGCACCAGCATGGGTAGCAGCAGACATCAAAAAGTGGCTACGGGAGAATGACAAATGATGACCCCAATGATGTGCCTTGCAGCAGCTATATTCTTTGAGGCCAGAGACCAGCCGATCCAAGGGCAATTAGCCGTCGCTGGGGTCGTAATGAACAGGGTAAGCTCACCCCGATGGCCCGACGAAATCTGTGCCGTAGTGTTCCAACCAAGTCAGTTCTCGTTCACCCACGATGGAAAGTCTGATAACTATCGTAAGTACACAAGTAACGTAGGTGACAGGAAAGCCATTGATATTGCTGAAGAAATAGCTATATCTACTATAAAAGGTGTTAGGTTAGGGTTGACTAGTACGCACTATCACGCTACTTATGTTAAGCCATATTGGCTAAAACAGTACCACTTGGATGGTCGCATAGGTGACCACATATTTTACACAGCACCCGCAGGGAGATAAGACGATGACACTAGAACTTGAGATGCAACTACGAGACATGGGTATTCTACCAGCAACTATGCTAGGAGAACTACAGGCTGTCGCTGACACTAAGCACGTTTACCCAGACCTACTTGTTAAGAATTACTTTAATGACCCCCGCGACGAAAACGGAGAGGTTCCCTACTGATGAATGTAGTTTGGATACTAATGTGGTTTTCTGTGTACCCAGAACAAGGTGTTAGATATTACACCGTTGGGACATACGATAACGAGACGCTATGCAAGAGTGCATTGAAAGAGGCATCTGTAATAGTTAACGATAACCAAGAAACAATGGATTGTATTGGAGTTACAATAGATGATTGAAGTAACATACGTAGACCACATGGGCAGTGACCTGTCCGTAGTAAACGCAGCACGGGTATCCTTTGGGAAAAAGTCTAAGCTAATATGTACTGACTTGATCCAAGGCACCTATGACCTGAGTAAAGGTGACAAAGGACTAATCGCATACCTAGCCAAGCACAAGCACCTGTCACCCTTCGGACATGCCTTTGCATCCTTTCACGTCAAGGCACCTGTCTTCGTAGCACGTCAGTTGGTTAAGCATAAGTTCCTACGGTGGAATGAGATCAGTCGTCGTTATGTCGATAACCCACCTGAGTTCTACACACCTGATGTGTGGCGTGGTAAGTCTGCTGATAAGAAGCAAGGGTCTTCTGGTGTATGTCAACCGCCCTTGTGGACTGACTCAACGATGAACCAAGTCTTAGACCTGTATGACCAGATGATCCATGATGGGGTAGCCCCTGAGCAAGCACGTATGGTACTGCCACAGTCGATGATGACTGAATGGTACTGGTCAGGTAGCCTTGATGCCTTTGCTGATATGTGTAGGCTCAGGATTACACCAGATACCCAACACGAAAGTAAACAGGTAGCCCTTGGTGTTGACAAAGAAATGTTGAAACTATTTCCTGTATCGTGGATAGCACTTGAAGGAGTTGGGAATGACTAAACTACGTGACTTAGAGCCAATGATAATGGACTGCTGGTCAGTCTGTAATGATCTTGAGACAGTGTTCAGACAGATTGGTGATGGTGAACGTGACCCTACACCTGACGAACTAATGAACGCACTCATGGGTATGCAGCAGGTTTATCAGTGGAAGTTTGAACAACTATTTAACAAATACGAGGAGCTACTTTAATGAAGACATTTGCAATAGCAACAGAGACAGCTAACGGCACTGTCGTTAACTTAGACTTGCCGTTGATGACTTACCAGAAAGCCAACGATGGCGCAGCGAAGCTACGAGAGTTGCAGCCGATAACACCAGTATTCGTAATCAACACGAGAGCAGAATAGATGGAAAAGACGCAAGTAAAGAAGCTGACCACAGACGAAATAGTAGTCATGTGTGAGAAGCTGTCACGTAAGTACAGGCGACCCCACATGAATGACGACTTAGTATCAGAGGGTGTTCTGGCTGTCTATGAGCGGCTAGAGACTACACCTGACGAATATCCAGCCAGTCTGTACCGTAGAGCTAACAAGGCCATGTATGACTATATTAACGTAAAGACAAAGGCTGTCACTATTCCTTCGTCTAGGTCAGCTACAGAGGTGGCATTGGGCAATGAGTACACAGGTCAGAACTACTCGGAGGAGGGCAAGAGAGTTCTTGATGTCGCTTTGAAGTCTACAACAGTGGAGTTTGATGAGGAGTTCATGGGTACAGTGGAGGACTGTACAGCTAGTTATGAACGAAAGGACTACATAGAAAAGGGACTAAAGAACTTAAACGACAAAGAAAAGGATGTGATTAACATGCGATACTTTAAAGACATGACACAGGATGAAGTATCAGTGTTTTATGGGGTTAGACAACAGGCTGTAGCCCTTTGGGAGGATGAGGCATTGTATAAAATGTCTAAAGTGTAACAATTCGTGACTTGTGAGAATTAAGTTTGGGTCTATATAGTAAGATGTACCTTGTAAGTTTTCTTACACAAGTTATAACTTAAGTTATCTTAAGTGTTAACAACAACAAGTAATAACTAAAGGATAAGGTTATGGATGATAATGAATACTTGGCAAGTATGTTGCCAGATAAACCAGAATGGCAGTACCATGAGATTTGTTTATGGTCACCATTCATAGAAAGCACTGTAGGTAAGATAGCCAAGAATATGGAAGATGGCGGGTTTGACAGAAAACATGCCATACTTATCTACGAAGGTAAGATTCTTGATGGTCGTCATAGATATTTAGCTGCGGTTAAGGCTGGTGTTGATCCAATCTTTACTGAGTTCCAAGGCACCCGTGAGGAAGCTGTCAAAGAGGTTACCAAGGAGCAGGTAAATCGTGGTCATTGGAGTGAGGAAGCTAAGAATTTCTTCTACGCTCAACGTTCCACTGCCTTGGGTGTTCGTAAACGAGAGGACAGTTTAAAGCAAAACTCTACCGATGTAACAGATGTTACAACGGTTCCGTCCCAAGAAGACCACGCTGATGCTCTTGGGGTCAGTCGAATGACAGTCAACCGATGGGAGAAAGACCGAAAGGAGATCATGGCAGACCCTGAGTTAGCAGCCAAAGCTACAACACCAGAAGGCTACAAAGAGGCTAAGGAGGTCGTAAAGGACAGACGACAAAAACAAAAGGAGGCTATTAACAAGACTGTCGCCCCCACTGTGGTTGATCTTAATGCCATAGCTAGGGACAAAAAAGAGACTGACATACGTAGCGTTGGCCCAGCGTTTGTAGGACTAATGGAGACACTGTGTACAAAGTTTGACGAAAAGGACATCAAAAGAGAGCTTTTAGCTTTCATGTACCCTGACCCACTAGGGTTAAAGACCGAAGCCTTACACAAGATGTCAGACATACTTAATGACCTACGTGAAGACTTTTCTGCCGAAACCACTAAACAGCAACTAAACTAAAGGAACCCGACAATGGAAAATCAACAGAGCCTATTCGACTTCGCGATTGAGAAAATGCGTGAGCGTTCAGTATTTAAATTCTATGGAGATCGTAAGACTCCGAGAGATGCAGTAGAAGCTGGGGCAAGAAGCCTTAGCAGCACAAAGGCTACACAACTGCGGAGCCAAGCCTTTGCAAAAGATGATGTCGTCCAAGAGCTAAACTCCCCCACGTACTGTAGTGAAGTGGATGCTTATGTACCATTCTATTGGGCAGTAAGTAACTACCCAGAGTCAACATTTGCTGCTTGGAATAAACGTGTAAGCATGGCGGCGGCTTTGCAGAAGAAGCAGTTTGTATTTCAAACCACCGCGCAGCTTTACCTTAAGGGCGCTCTGTCTGTGGATGAAGGTGATCTTGTCGCCCCAGACCATTACGTAGACGAACTGCCTACTAAGTAATAAAATAAACAAAGGAGAGCCACATGGCTGAACATGCCCACCAAGAGTGTCCCTATGAAACGTGTGGCTCTTCTGACGCCTTTAGTTATAACGACGAAGGCTTCGGCAAGTGCCACGCTTGTGGACAAGGTTATCCATCCAGTCGAAAGACCTTCGATTGGGCGGATGAGAAGTACCCGACAAAAGGAGATAACAAGATGACATTCACACCAAAGCTGATCGAGACCCCCAGCGATGGAAAGTATGAAACCATGCGAGGCATCCAGAGCCGCACAATGGAGGACTACGGAGTTCTGACCTACGGTGATCGTCAAGAGTACGTGTACCCCAGCGGGGGAATTAAGGTACGTAACCTTAAGGAGAAAGGCTTCTACGCTAAGTCAGGGTTCAAGGGTGATGAACTCTTTGGTATGAACCTGTTCACTGCTGGTAGCTCTAAGATGGTTACGATCACAGAGGGTGAACTAGACGCTATCTCAGTGGCTCAGATACTCAAGGGCAGCTACACTAACCCTGTTGTGTCTCTACCCTCTGCTACGCCCTCTAAGAAGCTCTGGGAGAACTGTAAGGAGTGGTTAGATAGCTTCCAGAAGATCGTTCTGTCAGTAGACACAGACGATGCTGGCAATGCTCTTGCTGATAAGATTGCTAAGTTGTTCCCTAACAAGGTCTACCGTGTCAATCATCACCCGTACAAAGATGCCAATGACTTCCTAAAGAATGGCAAGGGTGCAGAGTTCAAGAGCGCATGGTGGGCAGCAAGTAAGTACACACCTGAGAACGTGATGAACACTACAGAAGACTTCCTGTCGCTGTATCAGGATGCACCAGAGCATGAGTATATACCAACGGGTATACAAGCACTAGACGATAAGATACTGGGGCTGATGCAGGGTCACTTCACAGTGATTAAGGCACCAACAGGAATTGGTAAGACTGAGGTGATGCGATACCTTGAGTACAACATGATCTCGCAGGGTGTACCAATCGCTGCAATGCACGTAGAGGAGACTAAGTTACGCTCTCTGCTAGGTCTTGTGTCTTATGAGTGTAATGACAACCTGACACGCAGGGACTTGATTGAGGAGAAGGGAGCCAACGCTCAGGTCATTGCAGCTATCCAGAAGCTAACGAAGGATGAGTTGTACTATCAGTTCTTTATGGGTGACGGACAGGGTGCAGAAGAGCTATGCGACCAGATCAGATACTTTAGTCAAGCCTGTGGCTGTAAGTTCGTATTCTTTGAGCCTATCCAAGACGTAGTGGTAGGGTCATCTGAGGAAGGTAAAGAGGCAATGCTTGCTGATCTATCCATCCGTCTGTCTAAACTGGCAGCAGAGCTTAACGTAGGGATCGTAACTATTGCTCACACGAATGACAATGGCGACCCTAAGTATTGCAAGATGATTGGACAACGTGCTTCTGTCGTTATTGACTTGTCACGAGAGAAAGAAGCAGATAGCTTAGAGGAACGAAACACGACACACATTCGCGTTGAGAAGAACCGCCCATGCTCAGAAGAGGGTGCAGCGGGAACAATGCGATTTAACTTAGATACGTTTACATTAAGGGAAGTATAAGAATGACAACAGTATTCGACATTGAAACAGATGGTCTTTTAAATGAGATGACCAAGATTCATGTCTTGAGCTACTCTGATGACGGAAAGGCTACTCATCACACGCATGACTACGACGAAATGCGTGAGTTCTTTGCCACACGTAAAACTCTTGCGGGACATAATCTAGTTCGCTTTGATGCCCCAGCAGTGGAAATGATACTAGGCATTAAGATTGAATCACGTATGATTGATACACTGGCACTAAGCTGGTACATCAACCACGGACGTATGAAGCATGGTCTTGAGGGCTACGGAGAGGAGTACGGAGTGCCTAAGCCAGTGATTAAGGACTGGAACAACCTAACACCAGAGGAATACGCTCACAGGTGCGACGAGGACGTTAAGATCAACGTGCGACTACTACGAGACTTAGACCTTAAGTTAAACAAACTGTACCAAGACCCAACAGAGAAAGATCGACTAATTGACTACCTGACGTTCAAGCTAGACTGCGCTAGGGAACAGGAAGAGCTACAGTGGAAATTAGACGTACCAAAGGCACAAGCAGCCTACGACGAAATTAGCCGTCTCAAAGAGGAGAAGGTTGAGCAACTCGCAGATGCTATGCCTAAGCGTATCCTAGAACGTATGGCAACAAAGCCAAAGGTTATGCACAAGAAAGACGGAGAGTTATCATCACACGGTGAGAAGTGGGTGGCTCTCTGCAAGGAGTACAAGCAGTCTGTGACGACGATAGGCTTTAAGGTTAAGACAGGTGAGGAACGTGGCAACCCTAACTCTAACGATCAGGTTAAGGACTGGCTACGGTCTTTAGGTTGGGAACCACGTACATTTAAGTTCGTAAGGGATAAGAAAAGTGGAGACACGAGACAGATTGAGCAAGTACGCAAAGGCTCTGACTTATGTAGTAGCGTTAGGCAACTTTCTATTAATGATGCTGCTGTTGACCTGCTTGATGGCCTTACTGTTCTTACTCACCGTGCAGGGATACTAAAGAGCTTCTTAGAGGGCCACACAGACGGTTATCTACAGGCTGGTGTCGCTGGACTAACTAACACGTTCCGCTTCAAGCACTTCAAGCCACTGGTGAACCTACCGAGCGTAGACAAGCCTTATGGTGATGTGATCCGAGGTTGCCTGATTGCACCAGAAGGTTATGTGTTATGCGGTGCTGACATGACATCACTAGAGGATACGACAAAGCGTCACTACATGAAGCCATACGATCCTGAGTATGTAGAAGCTATGAGCAAGGAAGGGTTTGACCCTCACTTAGACTTAGCACTACACGCAGGTCTTATCAATCAGGGTGACATCGACATGCACAACTCTGGTGAGAGGTCACTTAAGGAGTTACGTAAGAACTACAAGGTTGTTAACTACAGCGCCACGTATGGCATTGGAGCAGCAGCACTTGCACGAGGTACTGGCATGAGTAAGAAGGCTAGTCAGACCCTCTTAGATGCCTTCTGGTCACGTAACTGGGCCATTGAGAAGGTAGCTACAGGAGCAAAGACAAGGGAGTTGTTTGAGGGCATGTGGCTCAAGAACCCAGTGTCAGGATTTTGGCACAGTTTACGGAGCGAGAAGGATCGTTTCAGTACGCTTAACCAAAGCACTGGAGTGTTCTGTTTTGATACATGGGTTGCCTTGTGTCGTAAGAACGGAATTAAGTGTGTCGGGCAGTTTCACGATGAGGTGATTGCCCTAGTAAAGAAAGGAGATGAGGATGCAGTAGAGAAGGTTATGCACGATGCAGCTATCAAGTTAAACGATAAGGTAAAGCTAAACGTACCTCTGGGAACAGACGTACAATTTGGTAATACATATGCAGATATTCACTAGGTAAATATTTTATTTATTTACTTGTGAGAATACGATTTGGGTCTATATAGTATAGTACGACACCCCGACTGAAAGGAAATTCAATGGGCAAGAAAGTTTATGTAGAGTGTGAACTAGAGTGGACTAAGTTGCGGGAAGAAGACCGCGACATGGGACCACGAGACGGTTCTGATATGGCAAATAACTTTGATGCAAAGCAAGGCATCTACGTTGTTAACTGCGTCATTGACGATGAAACAAAGAATAAGATGGTTGCTGACGGCATCCCAAACAAGGGACTACAAGCGCAACTGTTTAAGACCAGTAAGGAAGGTAAGGGTTTCTACAAGGCGACACGACCTCACTTTAACCCTAAGTTCCGAAATCAGGAGACAGGAGAGCAGGGAGTTGTTACAGGCGCTCCAGCGGTTCTCAAGATGGTTGACGGAGAGTATGTCAACTGGGACTGGGATGCAGATGGTCTCATTGGTAATGGCTCAAAGGCTACAGTGAAGTTCGATGTGTGGGACGGTAAGATTACAACTATGGAAAAGGTTCTAGTTACCGACCACCTTAAGTATGAAGCAGACAATGATGAGGGTGGGTTCTAATGCAAGTATCTATTACATTTACAGCAGACAGTAAAGACGATGGGTTCGATGGTAGCACAACAGTGGTACGAGGTAACATTGATGACCTCTACGGGCTAGGACAAGCCTTTGCAGACGCAGCACGAGCGGGAGGTTATGGTTACGTAGAAGATGTAGCCTTCGAGAAGGACGATGGCTCTATGGTCTTTGGCGGCTTCTAATGGCTAAAGGCAAGGTTCTAGTAGATGGCGATATTTTGGCCTATCGCGCAGCCTTTGCCACTCAAGACGATTTACCCAAGGACGCGGAAGAGAAAGTAGAAGTACTCCTCGACTTCGTCCTTGAGGCTACGTTAGACTTCGTTACGCCAGACCAATTTGAGGTGTATCTGACTGGGCCTAACAACTTTCGGTTTGAGGTAGCAAAGAGTTATCCCTACAAGGGAAACAGGAAAGCAGCAGACAAGCCTAAGCACCTACGTCATGTACGTGAATATATGGTAAAGAAGTTTGGTGCAATCGTAAGTGAAGGAGAAGAAGCTGATGACCTAATAGCAATAGAAGCTACACGGTGCGGACCTAATACTGTTGTCGCATCAATCGACAAAGACATGCTACAAATACCCTGCTGGCACTTTAACTTTAACAGGAAAGACTGGACACAGGTTAGTGAGTGGAAGGGAGACCTGTTCTTCTACACCCAGATACTGACAGGGGATGCAGCAGACAACATCAAGGGGCTGAGAGGAATTGGCCCTAAGAAAGCAGAGAAGCTACTTGCGAACTGTAAGTCAGTGGATGACCTCTGGGAAGCCTGTGTGAAAGCCTATGACGGTGATACAGATCGTATCATTGAGAACGCTAGGTTACTTTGGTTACGTAGATATGAGGGACAGTTATGGCAGCCACCAGTGAACGACGACAACACGCAATAAGAAACGGATACCGATCAGGACTTGAAGATGACATATCTGTTGACCTTAAGAAAAGGGGAGTAACCTTCGAGTACGAAAAGATGAAGATTAGGTGGATATTAAACGAGAATAAGAGTTACACGCCTGATTTCGTATTGCCCAATGGCATCATAATTGAATCTAAAGGACGGTTTGTAGCTGCTGATCGAAAGAAACACTTGAAAGTAAAGGAGCAGCACCCTAAGTTAGACATACGCTTTGTGTTTAGTAACAGTCGAGGAAAGCTGAACAAGGGTGCTAAATCAACATATGGTGACTGGTGTGACAAACACGGGTTCATTTATGCAGACAAAAGGATACCAGACGAATGGTTGAAGTGAATAGCTTACTAACACAACTACTTAATCTAAACAAAGAACAGCTGGAAGAGATCGGGTTCCACGTAAGTGTCGCCCTGATGGAAATGGAGGCAGTAGATGAGTAAAACAGTAGTAGTCTTTAGTTGCGCTCACGTTGATCCTTCCGTGGACAATGAGCGTTTCAACTGGTTGGGAGAGTTCTTATATGACCTCAAACCTGACTATGTTGTTGACTTGGGGGATGGCGCTGACATGCGGTCATTAAATACATTTGACACTCGTTCCCCAGAGGCAATCGTTAGCCAGAACTATGAAGCTGACATCAATCACTACAATGACGCACAGGAGCGTATCCGATGGAAGTTCAGACATCATAAGCGCAAGCGGCCTAACTATTTTGGATTTGAGGGAAACCATGAGCAACGCATCAAGAAAGCCATCAGGACAGACCCCCGACTGGAGGGAAGCAAGTACGGGATTTCCTTCGGGCATCTTCAAACAAAGCACTGGTTCGATGAATACCATGAGTATGAAAACTCAGCACCAGCGATTGCTGACTACGATGGCGTCTCTTACGCGCACTTCTTTAGTAGCGGCAACTTTGGGTCTGCTATGTCTGGTATGCACCATGCTAACGGGCTACTGGCTCATCGTCACCACAGCTCTACTTGCGGCCACAGCCATAAACGTGACCTTAAGTTTAAAGATGCTTCGCACCCTAACGGTGTTATCGGACTTGTCGCTGGCTGCTATAAGGGTGCAGCAGAGGGATGGGCAGGGCAAGCCAACAAAGAGTGGTGGTCTGGAGTAGTTGTTAAGCGTGAGGTATCTAACGGTATGTATGAGCCACAGTTTATATCACAGGCAACACTAAAGGGGATGTATGGGAAAGCGTAGTAACTTCGAAAGAGTTGAACGTGATTACTACCCAACACCAATATCTGCTGTTGAGCCACTGATCCCGCACTTGCCTTACACGTTTGATTACGTAGAGCCATGTGCGGGTGATGCTAGGTTGATACAACATATAGATGAATTGACTGGAGGGCATGGGGAGTGCTTATATGCTTGCGACATTGATCCACGACACCCTGATGTATTTACCTTTGATGCTCTTACTCTGGATTTTGGAGGGAGGGGAGTAGTTGACTATTGCATCACAAACCCACCTTGGGATAGAAAGATACTACATCCGATGATTTCTCACTGGATGTACAGATGTCCAACTTGGTTATTGTTTGATGCTGATTGGATGCACACAAAGCAGTCGGCATGGTTTATGTCGTATTGTACTAAAGTAGTAAGCGTTGGCAGAGTTAAGTGGATAGAGGGTAGCAAGAGCGTAGGGAAAGACAACTGCTCTTGGTATTGTTTTGATGCTTACGCTGATCCAACAAGGGCAACAGAGTTTTATGGTAGGACTATATAGTGGACTTTAAAGAATATCAGAACAAGGCGGTTAGCTTCGCTATATACCCTGCAACGCACAAGGTTTTGTACCCGACCTTGGGTCTGTGTGGGGAATCTGGGGAGGTTGCCGAGAAGGTTAAGAAGCAAGTTCGTGACGGGGTGTTTAATCGACATGAGGTAGCAAAAGAACTGGGAGATGTCCTCTGGTATCTAGCTAACATATGTAATGACATTGGTTATAACCTAGACGAAATTGCGGGTCTTAACATAGACAAGTTGCAAAGCCGTAAGAAACGAGATGTAATTCAAGGAAGTGGAGATAACCGATGACATGGTTTTGGAGATACGTAAACTTCCTAGCTACATGGCGGGAACACCGTAGAGCGATCAAGCAACTTAACATGTTGACAGACCGAGAGCTAAATGACATTGGTATGAGCAGATCAGACATTGACCGTTTGGTTTGGCTAGATGAAGATAAAGATAACCGAGGAAGAGAATTAAAATGAGCAACAACTATCTACCAACAGACTACCAGTCATTCATTCACAAGTCACGTTATGCACGTTGGCTAGAGCGTGAAGGTCGTCGTGAAACATGGGGCGAGACGGTAGGTCGTTACATGGATAACCTAGTAAAGCCAATCACAGGGGTAGACAGCTACATTAACGACATTGAAGAGGCCATCTTAAACCTTGAGGTCATGCCTTCTATGAGAGCATTGATGACAGCAGGTCCAGCATTTAATCGGGACAATACGGCAGGTTACAATTGTAGCTACATGCCTGTAGATGACGTTAAGTCCTTTGACGAGGCTATGTTCATCCTGTTGTGTGGTACAGGCGTAGGGTTCTCTGTAGAGCGTCAGTTCATCAGTAAGCTACCAGAAGTACCAGCCGCTATGTTTAACAGTGACACAACGATCGTTGTTAAGGACAGCAAAGAAGGTTGGGCTAAGGCTCTACGTCAGGTCATTGCATTGCTGTACAGTGGTGAGGTTCCGAAGTGGGACGTATCTAAGGTACGACCAGCTGGTGCAAAGCTAAAGACGTTCGGTGGTCGTGCATCAGGTCCAGCACCTCTTATCGACTTGTTTAACTTTGTCGTCCGTAAGTTCGCAGATGCTAAAGGTCGTAAGCTGTCGTCTATTGAGTGTCACGACATCATGTGTAAGATTGGTGAAGTAGTTGTTGTAGGAGGTGTACGTCGATCCGCTATGATCTCTTTGTCTAACCTATCTGATGATCGTATGCGTTCAGCTAAGTCTGGTGCATGGTGGGAAAACGAACCACAACGTGCATTGGCTAACAACTCTGTGTCCTATACAGAAAAGCCAGACAGCTTATCGTTTATGAAGGAGTGGATGTCCCTAGTAGAAAGTGGATCAGGTGAACGTGGTATCTTTAACCGCCAAGCATCTAAGGTACAGGCAGCTAAGAATGGTCGTCGTGATCCAGACTACGAGTTCGGGACGAATCCTTGCAGCGAAATAATTTTGCGCCCGTACCAATTTTGCAACCTAACCGAGTGTGTGGTACGTGCTACTGATACTCTGGAGACCCTAGAACGTAAGGTTCGTATTGCAACGATCCTTGGCACTATCCAGTCTACGCATACCAAGTTCCCATACTTGCGTAAGATATGGCAGAAGAACACAGAAGAAGAGCGACTGCTGGGCGTATCTATGACAGGCATCATGGACAACCCGTTAATGACAACCAAGAACAACGGACTGGAGAAGACACTTGACCACCTTAAAAAGATTGCTGTGGCTACCAATGCGGAATGGGCTGACCGTCTCAGTATCCCTGTTGCTACTGCTATCAGCTGTGTTAAGCCTAGCGGGACCGTTTCGCAGCTGGTTGACAGCGCCAGTGGAATCCACGCCCGTCACAGTCCCTACTATATCCGCACCGTCCGAGGTGACAATAAAGACCCTCTGACACAGTTTATGAAGGATCAAGGCATCCCTAATGAGCCTGACGTGTTTAAGCCTGATCAGACGACAGTATTCAGCTTCCCTATGAAAGCACCCACAGGTGCAACTTGTACGGCTGATATGTCTGCTATTGAGCAGTTGGATATGTGGTTGGCCTACCAGCGTAGTTGGTGTGAACATAAGCCCTCCGTGACAATTAACGTCAAGGCTGATGAGTGGTTAGAGGTAGGTGCATACGTCTACAAATACTTTGATGAAATGTCTGGTGTGTCGTTCTTACCGTTCAGCGAACACACATATCAACAGGCACCCTATCAAGACGTAGGTAGATCAGAGTATGAGATGCTACTGTCAGTTATGCCAAAGGCTATTGACTGGGGTAAACTATCGGACTATGAAGTAGAAGACAACACAGCAGGAAGTCAGACATTAGCTTGTTCTGGGGATAGCTGTGAGATTGTTGACTTGGTGTAACCCCGACTACCTGAGCATGTGTTTAAACTGCTCACTTAACCCAAGGAGAGACTATGTATACTATCATTACCCGTAACAACTGTAAGTATTGTGACAAAGCTAAGGCTATTATGGACTTAGATAAGATCAACTATGTAGTCTTCAACGTAGAGTCCCCTCCAAACAAGTGGGTTCTGTCTCTTATGAAAGAGGCTAACATCAAGACCGTACCTCAAATCTTTGCTCATGATGGCAACCATATTGGTGGCTTCCGAGAGCTTGAGACCTTGATGGGTTTCATCAATAACAAGAAGGAATATTAAGTTGGTACAACAACAGCCCAAGAAGACTAAACGTGAGACTACGTACAAGGGCGCAGCTAAGAAGAAGACCTCTGGGTTAGTACCAAAGACTGTCATGCAGGGTGAGCTAATCAAAGCCCTAAAGGAAAGTCAGCAGGTATTCATCTTAGGTCCAGCAGGTACTGGTAAGACGTATGTAACAGCGACCTACGCTGCTGATCTATACACAGCTAAGAAGGTAGACAAGATCGTTATCACACGTCCTCACGTAGCTGTAGGAAGGGAGCTAGGGTTCCTCAAGGGTGACTTGCACGAGAAGACTATGCCTTGGGCATTGCCAGTGCTAGACGTGCTAGAAAAGCACTTGGGTAAGGGTGCAGTGGAAACAGGCGTTAAGAATGGTAACATCGAAGTTGCACCTATGGCATTGATGCGCGGACGTAGCTTTGAGAACGCCTTTATTATTGTCGATGAAACACAGAACATCACCCTGCATGAACTTAAGATGCTGCTGACAAGGGTGGGTGAAGGAACTACGATTGTACTAAACGGGGATGCTCAACAGAGTGATCTTAAAGAAGCGGATGGTCTGACGAAGGTTATTCATATCGCTAAGAAGCATATGTTGCCTGTGAACATTATTGAGTTTACTGTCGATGACATCGTAAGGTCTGACATCACAGCCATGTGGGTCAAGGCATTTGTAAAGGAGAAGTTATAGTGGCTAAATGGAATATGGAAAACCTAGTACATGCAGATAGAAAGCCTGATATGATTAAGCAACATGAGTACGACGAAGTAGATAATGTAAACAACCCACCGCACTACGGCTCTGGTAAGATTGAGTGTATTGAGTACATAGAAGACTTCCTGACACCAGAAGAATACATAGGATACCTCCGAGGGAATATAGCCAAGTATCTCCACCGTTGGCGGTATAAGAACGGACTAGAAGACCTCAAGAAAGCTACTTGGTATCTTGACCGTTTAGCAGAGCTAGAGGAAAGCAAATGACACTGTTTGAAGCAATCCTTATAGCTAACATCTTTGTCGGTGCCTACTGTGCTTATCAGTTAGGTCAGATGAGTAAAGACGTAGAGACACTATACGAGGGTCTAGCTAATGTAATACATAGATCAGAGGCACTAGAGAGAAAAGACTAACCATTAGAATCAGAAAAGCCGTAGGCGTCCTTGAGTGGATACCTACGGCTTCTTTGTGTTTTATTGTAGTATTACTTACCGAAGAACTTCGATATTGATCTCATGCCTATGCTGGCACTCACGATCCCTCCGAGGGAATACTGATACCACTTTGGCATAGTCTCAAGTGCTGCAAACCCTGCTTGTACAATATCATTACCCCAATCACCACAGAAGGCTAGTATCAGGGGAATACTGAACAGTAGAGTTATCCACTCATCTTTCCAACTATTCTGGGTAGCTCGTATAGCCTCAATGTCCCAGTCGATCTCACCAGTCAGTTGCTTCTTCTTTATTTCAGCCTCAGTCAACTTAACTTGTGTCTTACTGTCGATAACACTTGTAGCTAGTCCAGCTAGGCTTGTTATAATACTCATCATTTCTTTTCACTCCCCAGCCAAACGGCTATTGTACCCGTCATAGCACCACTAACGACACTAATCATAGCACTCTGTTGGGTACTCAAGTCGTCAAGGCTCATTCCCCATTCAATCACACGGATGTACATTATACTCATCACCAACATCATAAGTCTGGGCATGATCTTCCAAGCCAGAAGTCTTTCCATTGTTACTGCCATTAAAACAAGTCTCCTAAATCTATCCAACCAAGATACCACATGTAAGCGCCACCAGAACCAATTAAGAAAAGTATAAAAGATATAATAAGTATTATTGATAAAATCATCTCTTTTCTCTCTTCTGCCTCTAGCAAAGCAATCCTAGCAGCTTCCTTACGCTCTAGCCTTATTTCTCTCCTGAGATTTAGAAGTTCTTGATACTGACTATACCCTCTAGTCTGTGTAATTAGCTCTTTTAGTTGTTCCTCTGCATCCATAGCTTGTTGACGCTTCATAAAAGTGTCCATAGCCTCTTCGTTGGCACTAGCAAAGATAGATGACTTTTTCTTACTGTGGTCAGCCTTAGCACCGTCTACAGCATCAAAGAACGAGGCAATATCCTTAGTCATAGAGTGTAGTTGTTTACCCGCAGCAATACCACCTTTGATAGCTGCAAAAGCTGTGAGGGGGTCAACCATTTGTTCTACTGCTCCTTTCTTGACCTCTCCATCATAAGACGGATAGACTTTATATTCTCGTCGATACGACCCATAGTTACAGCTTGTTGTTGTACCACCATCTCTAAGGTATTGATACGAGCTTCGTGGCGCATTAAGTCTCTAGTATTACTGTCAATCGAACTGTTTAGTGAGGATACAAACCAGACAAGTGCTACTGTTTGAGCTAAAATGGCTAGTATGAAGGTTAGGGGGATTGATTTATTAAGATGCCACGGTTGATCTTCCACAACTACTTCCTCGGTATTTCAAAATGTGGTAGATCGTAAAACTTACCATCGTAAGCTGCCACAAGTTCTTCTGATGTGCCTTCCCATTCACGAAGGTCTTTAACACGCCAATTACCTCCCCAGCGCAAGGCTATGTCTTCGTCCTTACAGGCTTGAATAACTGCATCAGCTACGGGGTAGAAGTCTTCCCACTCCCACGACACAGGGTAAGGTACTAAGTCAATAGCATCCCCCGTTAGGTGTCGTGACTTCATCGTTTGTGACTTGCCAGCTTTAACTAGCTCACGTTGACGAACCTCAGACCGAATACCTTCGATGATCGTGAAGTCCCTTGAAGTAATCTCAATGGCACGTTTCATAACTTGTACCATGTCAGGGTTTACACCTGATAGCCTTTGTAGGCTACGTTTACCTAGTTTGTACGTCATCTTACCTCACTTAACTTTATCTTAGGTTATTGCCATTGTTTAAGCAGCAATCGCAGCATTAGCAGCAGTCATGTCTTCTGTAGTCCAGAAGTCTTTAGCTACCATGAGTGTTAGATGCTCAACATTGCGTGACACTGTGTCAGCCCAATCAGCATCTTCCATGCCCTCTGGTTGACCTGCGTTAATCAAGTCAACTGAGTGGCCCATCGCTGTGTAGTGCTGTGCGATTTCTTCTGTGGTTGGTGCGTCAGTCATTGTAGTTATCCTTCTAGGGCTGTGATACGATTAAGATGCCCACGGTAAAGCGGGAGTTACAGGTGTTGTGTTTACTGGGGTTTGAGACAAGCCGTTTAACAAAGCTGGTAACTGAGTTTCAGTATTTTCCACCCAACCAACTATAGTTTCTTGAGACAAGTCTGCGTAATTTATAAAACCCGAAACGTCTATGGAAGAAGATATGTCCTCTCCTGTTTGAGATTGCAGATTAAGCAGCAAGCAAGGGTAATTTTCAGTTATGGATTCGCCCCAGCTGTTTGTAGTTGTTAGATCGTAGTGAACACTTACGACAACATCGTCCATGCCATTTACCGTCTCTGTTCTAAGAGATGTTATTGTTATTGTATGTGCCATTTTATCCTGTCTCCAAGTCTGCGCCATGCTCAACTTGCACATTCACGTCATAAGCGACAAATGATGTTTGAAACATGAACTGTTGATAATTAGAAGCTCTGACACAAACAGCTTGGAGCAAATAAGGGTTTGATGTTTTGTCCCATTGCAGCGTAACAGTCCCCGGATTGCCACCGCACTGAGTTTTAGTGGGCTGCACTAAACTTTCGCTGCCGCCGTGAGTGTCTATCCTAGCCAATCCGTTTAAAAAACTACCCGAAGCCCCAGATACAGCATTTACAGAAATGCAATCCACCATAAACATAACTTCGTCGTTGCCTGTTCTTGTGGGAACTTTAGCTAAAGTAATCGTAACAGTCCCCGTTCCCGCTACAATATTTGCTCCAAAACTCCACCCTCCAGCACGGTTTTCCTTACGGGCATAGATGTTAGTTCCCTTTTCCGCAGCGTGAAAACGGCGGTCTCCATCCCCATCAGCAAGAATAACATGGTTGCTTGAGGTGCGGATGTCCAAGCCGCCTTGGTTGCCGTTGTACATACCTATAATTGTATTTTTTGAGCCACTCGAAATTGTGTAACCTGAATTACGACCAACAAATGTGTTGTCTGTGCCTGAAGTACCATCACGACCTGAGTAGTTGCCTACACAAGTGTTACCCGATCCAGTACGAGAATATCCTGCTTGATAGCCAACCGCTGTGTTGTCGCTTGAAGTTGTGAAGTTTAAACTTCCCCAACCAACAGCCACGTTATTAGAACCTGTCTGATTTACAGGCAAAGATGATCTTCCATATGCGGTATTGTAATTACCTGTAGTATTTGAGTACATTGAAACATACCCAACCGCTGTGTTTTCAATACCCGTAGTATTACTATACCCAGCCTGAAACCCAACGGCAGTGTTGTTGCTTGCGGTGGTGTTGTAAAGCAATGCGTGTTTACCTACAGCTACGTTGCTTGACCCAGTAGTAGTTGAGTTCATAGCACCATGACCAATAGATGTGTTGTCAGAAGCAGTGGTAGCGGTATACATATTACCTCCACCTACAGCCACATTATTAGAACCTGTCGTAAGAGAACGTAAAGCGGTACTACCAAAAGAATCATTGTAAGTACCTGTAGTATTACTATACCCCGCCTGAAACCCCACTGCTGTGTTGTTGTCTGCGGTGGTGTTGCTTTCTAGTGCAGAACGACCAACGGCTGTGTTGGAAGAACCTGTCGTTGTACTACGCATAGTAGACCGACCAACTGACACATTGCTTGCACCTGTTGTATTATTCTCTAATGAAAAATAACCAAGTCCAGTATTGTCACTTGCTGTATTTGCGGTCAAAGCGTTGTTGCCAATTGCTGTATTTGCGCTTCCAGAAACATTGCTATCCAGCGCAGTATTACCCAACGCCACATTGCCTGTACCAACAGGATAGTTCCCGTCCAGCTTGATTGTGCCGCCATCTACTGACAGGTTGCCAGATACTGTAGCACCATTGATAAAGTCAGGTGCGCCTGTGCCAGCTTCGTCTGTGATTTCGTCTACACTAATCTTACTCATGTTATATGGCTCCTATAATAAATGCGAGCAACTCAGGATAACGAACACCAAGGCGGGTACGTTCAGTAGCACCCTCTGGGGCTTCAGCTAGAGTATCGAATGTGTCTGTGCGGGTGTAAGCATCCTTGGCTTCTACAACCTCAGTTACCACGTTACCGTCTTCATCCAAGACCTCATCTACAGCTACAACAGCAGGTACGTCAGTCTGTGTTTCCCACCAAGTGCTAGAGATGAACATGGCGTAACGACCAGCGTCTAAGCCTTCAGCAGTGAAAGCATCCTGCAAGTCCTGTGCGATAATACCGAAGTGAATACGGGCGTCATCACCCTTCTCTTCTACTGCATCAATCCAGCGGAACTTACGGAGTAGACCTTTGCAAGCTACAGCTACCGCAGTTTCAGCGGCAGTGAGGACTTCAATGTCTTGCTTCTCGTTGCGGTCAGATGTTTGGATGGTGCCGTTGGTGGCGAATATATCGTCGAATCTATTAGAAGACCAACCTATATCCATTGTATTGTCTCTATTGCCACCATTAGTAGTAGAAGGGCCAAAGGCATCTACACCCGCCGCAGGGGCAACTATTTTTAGTCCATTTGAGATTCCTGCCAAATAAAAAACAGTGGTGCCGAAATTTCCAATACTCCCCACAGTGGAGCCGCCTTTGCGGAACAGTTGAATGTCACCATCAGACGACAAGCGATTGACAAGAAGGGGCGGAGCGCCACTACGGTTAATATCTAGGCTATCGCCGTTACGGTACACCATGCCTTCATCAGAAGAGCTGTCACGAATGTTTTTATTAGTAGTCCCCACCAGCAAGTTACCGCTGCTGTCGATGCGCATGGCTTCTGTAGGCGTTCCACCATTAGCTACTGTCTTGAATGCAAGGTCATGCTTTGTATTACCAGCGGTATCTCCAATGGCTTCTATTGATGCAAATTGACCATCACTTAAATCAGAACCAGTTGCTATGAATTGGATTCCTACACTGGAATTACCATTAGTTCTATTATGCAATAGTATTGGGTATGTTGCACCAGATGCTGTTTGAGTTATGTGTAATTTTTGACTAGGCGCAGTCGTGCCAATTCCAACATTCTCTGAGCTATCAATCGTGATAGCCGTGGCATTACCGTTGTCAGTAATACTTGGAGTAGCTGCACCCAAGGTCACATCACCATCAGGTAACGTGATTGTTCTATTTGTATTCCCATTAGGCGAGGCTAAGGTAAACGTACCTGTACCTGCTGCATCTGGGGAAAGAGCTATCTTACTCATGGCTTAGACCTCCTGAGAAGCTAGGTGTGCAGCGTAAGCATCCTTGACAGCTTGTGTGTGTACCGCAGCACAGATAGCCTGTACCTCTGCGCTCTCGCCTGTGATGTCAGCATCTGGTGCTACTACATGGCGTGAGAAGGATCGGCTGATCTCTACATCGTCACGCTTGATGACCGTGGCTGTTCTGACTTGAATGAATTTATGTTCACTCACGATCTCGATTTTGTCTTGTACTGTTTCTTCTGAAAGTGCCATGTTGGCCTCCTGTTTTATCGTGGCGTTGTTGCCACCTGTCCGACCCAATCTCTGAGAGGGTTATGAATCTGTGTAAAATTGACCGCTAATTATAAAGCCACTAGTATTTGTGCAATTACTGTTAGTAACTCCAGAGTAAGTACTGCTAACCATTTGATAACAATCCATAGCAGCACTGTTAGGCCTGACTCTAAATATTGGCAGCGTACTCATACTAGACATTGATTGTATAAAACTTGCAGCAGGAGGGTACTTATCATTATTAGAAGCTGTGAAGGGTAGACCAGTAACCTGCAATTCGCCAGTAGAAGTCCCTTTATTTGTAAACTGAAGATGAATAGAATAAGTGACAAGATTTCCTACTTTTGTGTAAATACCTGATTGTCTACCAGAAGTATAAGTAATACCAACTGATGCTCCGCCAAAAGTAACAACAGGAGTAAAAGTCCCCTCCTCATAGTCATCCAGCGTATTAGCCGCCGAATATACACCAGCCGAAGTGCCGAGGGTCACACCAGCAGGGATGATTGCATGACCTGCGCTGTCGAGGACCAGACGATATGCTAAGTTATTTCTGTCGTAAACTATAAAAGCCCCTGCCCCTGCGCTAGAGTTATCGTCTGCACCTATAGAGAAATCACTGCTGGCATCACTATCCGTAAATCTTGCAAAGGCGTTTCCACTCGTACCAGTTAGTTGTAAGATGTCTAAGTTGCCGACAGCCGTCAAAGTACCGTTAGAAGTAAGTCCGTCAGTATCCAAGTCAGGTGTCGTAATACCTGTTGTTCCGTTTAATACAATAGCCATTTACACCACCACCCATCTTGCGCCTGTCTCGATTGTAACTGTAACACCTGCATTGATCTCAATAGGTCCAGCAGTCATTGCGTTCTTCGCTGACACTACAGTATAGTCAACTGTTATTGTTTGATCGTTCTCATAGAATACTAGGTCATCCCCACCACCAGTTGCCCCAGCACCAGAAGAAAACTCCTCCCAAGTTGTGTTTGTTGCATCACGTATCATCAACTTGTCATTAGCTGTGTCGTACCACCACTGGTGAGCATAGGTAGTCGAAGGTGCTGTAGCACCAGAACTGTTTGAAGCAAGCGCCTGATAAGCTGAGTTCATATCAGCCCTCATAGCGGGGAAGCCTTGGTTGGCTAGTGTAAAGTCGTTTTGTGACATTAGGTAGTTTCCTTTCCGTAACCTCTAGCTACGTAATCTAATTCAGTCTGGGTTGTTAGTTGACTACCACTTGAGTCTTTAGCTGTTATAGTAAAGCCAGAGTTTGTTTTGCTTGTAACCTCAATGAAGTCACCCCCGCTTAAACCTGTTACAGTGGTACTTACTGCTGGAGTGTTTGCACTATAGAAAGCAGAAGGGAAGGTTATGTTAGCAGAGCCTGTAAATTGTATGTCTTCTCCAGATTGAATTACATCTTGCATGTCAAGTTTAACTTCTAGCTTTGTAACTTTAGGTGCTACGTCAAGGTTATTCGTAGTTAACAACGCTCTAAACTTATAACCCCTAGCTAAGAATGAACCAGCGGATAAGTTGTTGAAGTCGCTAAAGACTGCCCCTACTGAAGATGGATCATCATTAGTAATAGAGATTTGAACAACCGCAGTAGAGCCATCATATGCAGCAGGGTCTCCGTCAAACAAACCTTCTCTTAAGTCAAAAAACTCTGTTGGCTCATCAAACAAGTTAGCGTAGTTTAATTGCTCAATGTCGATAAAAGATTCAACATAGGAGGTATATACAGCCCCAAGGTCAACCACACTATCAAAATCATAAGTACCCTCTTCCTGATTTATTGTAAGCGACAAAGAATCACCACCAATGATAGTGGTGTTAACCTTAGCGCCAAGGAAGTCAGGGCTTTCTGTGATAGTTTGGATCAAGTTTAGGCCAATAGTGTCTGATGCGTTAATAGAAACAGTAGTTCCTGTTGCGTTATCTGACTTATTGCCTAGTTTATCCACAGCCTTAATTAAGTATGTACCCGTCTGAGCAGCAACAGTAATGCTTGTAGCTGGTCTAGCAACCTTATCAACGAGAAGTACACTGTTAGACCACACAGGTGATGCCTCACGAGTGAAACGTATCTCGTAGTGGCTCAAGTCCAAGTCAGGTACTGGCGACCAAGACAAGACCGCTGTGGTTTGGTTGATGTTAGCGGATAGAGAGGTTACATCAGCAGGGGGTTCAGCGAAAGGTCTAGCACCATAGTTTAGAGTTGTAGTGTACTCACCTCTTACACCGAAGGTATTAACTGCCCTAGCTCTTATGTCAAAGGTAGCATCAGAGGTATAGATCAGTTCGTAGTTAAGACCTGAGCCGCTTCCAAGAGCAATATACTCAGTTGCAGAACTTAGTTTATACTCTACTTCGTACTTGTCGATAAAGACTGAGGTAGCAGCAAGCTGAACCTCAAGAACAGCAACAACTGTTTGGTTAGTGCTTCTAAGACCAGTAGATAGCGTCATACCAACCAAAGGTACATCAAATGCTGAAGGAAGTGTTGTGTTGTCTCTTTCGTAGAACACACCATCATAGGTTTGATCGTAGATAGATTCAGCAGTCTCTCTGAGTACCATATCTACTTGCAAGTCTAAGTTATCAGTAAGCCCAAAAGACCAACTCTGCACCTCAAACTCTTTATTAGTCCAGCCAAATCTAGTGTTAGTTATACGTACATTATCACCAATTTCTAGTGCAAGTGTCCTAATACCAAAGCTGGCACTAACTGTTAACTGCTGCCTGTTAGCTTCCAGCGCAATTAAACCTAAGCGACTAGCTTCAAGAGAGAAGGATGTAAATGTCAAAGGTACGTCAGCGACTGACTCCTCTCCGTTATCAGCAGATAAGAAAGCAGCGTTAGTTACAGAAGGATAATCTGTTACTTGCCAATCAGATTCTGCACCACGGAAAGTTCCAGACAGTGTGTTAAAGTTATCTCTACGAGAGTGTCGTGTTGATACACCAATACCAGAACGGAAGTCATCGTCTGTCAGGTCCATAACTGGATTTGTCCAGTAAGCAGGTTTTACTCTCCACTTACCTTGACCATACCAAATCTTACCGCCCATAGCACTTACAAGGTTACTTAGGTTGTCGTAAGGTGTAACTTGTGTAGTGAAGGAACCGTTACAAGTGTAACGAGTGCTAGTAGAAGGAGATGCACCAGAAGCGTTAGTTACTGTCTGGTCACATATGTTAGCAGCAGCTATAATAGCTACGTCATCAATCTTAGCGTCATCTTCAGCTAACCCATAACCACTCTTTAGATAATCACGTAAACACAAAGCAGGGTTAGACGACCACCCAGTAGTAGCAGTACGAGGGTCATATACTTTCTTGCCCCTTACGACTGCTGTGATTACAGGAATACCATTGGGGTAAACATCTTGATTGTAGGTAAACCTAGAGTAGATGTAAGCAATTCCTGACAAAGTACAAGAGTTAGTCCAGTGAGAAGAATCAGAGAGAAGGCTTGAGTTAGCAAGTTGACCCGCAGTACCTGACCCTGTAAGGATACGCATATTACCACTGTACTTAGAAGGAGACGTTACGTTACCAGAACCATCAACTGTAAGAGCTTCATCGTTTGCGTAAAACTCAACAAAGCTGTCTACTTCATGTCCAGCTACAGCAATGATACGATGGAAAAACTTATTGTCGGAACCTGTAGCTTCGTCATAAACAATAGGGCCACCAACTTTTACTTCACCATAAATGATCTGATGATCTTGTGCAGAGCCTGTGGAGTTTACCGTGTATCCCCTAGCCCCCGCACCACCAGAAGCACTCTGGGCTGAAGGCTTAGGGGCTAAAGACTTCATAATAATGGAGGTAACTGCTGTTATGGCAAGGTATCCTACAACGTATGAGCCAACTAAAATCGCCCCGCCAGCAAGCGTTGCTGCTGCTGCTGTAGTGCCTAATAGGGTTGCTCCAACTACTAACGCCATTATGAATCTCCTTGTAAATAACTAGAGTAAACACGTTCTATTAGGTTAAACCCTAGCCTATCAAGAACTTTATCAAAAGGCTGATGAACTTTAGTGTTTATTGTGAGTACGGAAACACCATCTTCTGTGAGGCACTTCTTAGCAAACTTGATTAGCTTTATACCAGCGAAACCTTTGCGGTAGTCTTTGTGTAGATAAATGATGTCGTTACAAGCAAAGGTGTGATCCTTGTAGTGCATGTTAACCCCAACTACGACGACGAAGTAACCCACTAGGGTTGTGTCATCTCTCGCTGTAAATATCTTTAGTTTACCTTGATCTTCTAAGTCTCTGTATACTTCCCAATCTGGGTTTAACTTAACTTTACTCTGGTTTAATGCAATCTCTTTGTAGTGTAAATCAATAAGAACTAAGATGTCTTTTTCTACTTGATCTAGGAACTCTTGTTGATACTGCATCAGTCAGGCTTTCCCCAGTTAATCTTTTTGTCTTGCATCGACTCAATGAAGTCCAACCCAGTGTCGTTAGGGAACTTTGACTTTTGATAGTTAGAAGTGAAACGAGCCACCCTTGCTCTCTCCAAGTCAATCAACTTGTTCTCAACCTTTAGTTCAATAGTGGATGTATCAACACTCTCTGAGATGTTCATCTGATCCATGTAGCCTGAGAAGATTTCATTAAAGTTAGTAGGGGCAGTAGTCTGATCCCCATTATCAAAGGTTCCGAAGTAGATGTTACACTCACGTCCCTGATAAGGCTCTGTTAGGGCTAGAGAGACAATTTCTGACGGGATAGCACTCAGAGTTATGTCAGCACCTTTGGCAGCGATCTCAGAGGTCTCATCAACATGTGAAATACTAAGAAGAGTGCCAGCACCGAACCACTCAGTAGTATCAGCAAGAGTTAATATACCAGAGCCAGTCCACATACGAAGTGTCTGCGCCCCATCAAACTTTAACTCAACCGCAAAGAATGGGTAAACCGTATTAGCATTGATGTTAGTAATTGTACTAGCGGTTAAGGCTCTGGTCATTTGTTATTCCTTATATGATAACTTCTACAGCCTCAAAGGAGATACCATAGTTGGATACGTTGTCTATTGACCAAGAGGTAACATTTTCAGATAATCTAAATACGCCTTTAGGGGAACTTAGATATATTGTTTCACCTGTGTAGGCTTGTCGAAGTGCTGGCCAAATCTCTAGTGTGCCATCACCGCTTTGATCCTGTAGAACAACATGCAACTTAGATTCACTTGCAGTCCCTAACTGAATGTAATCACCAGCTAACAGAGTTCCGTCTAGTGTTACTGTCACACTATCTGTTGCTACAGCCCCTGTAAGGGTGCCTGTAGTGGCTGTACCCTGTGGTGTTACATAGTCAGGATCTCCCAGCAAGAAGGTGCCTACCTGTCCCTTTAGGCCGATCAGCATAGACTTCCAAGGAGCAGCTAGATCACGACGAACAGAGGGGATGCTTACTGACGCACTCCACTGCTGCCCACCGAAGGAAATAACCTGTTGCTTATACGAGAAGGGAGATGCAGAGGTAGCAGTGGTGTTTGATGCACGTAGTTCAATCTGTGCAATACCAATGCTAGTTGGCGTATCTAATGGGTAACTTAATGCCATAGTATTTTCCTTATTAACCGAAGGCAGCTTTAGTTGAGCCACCTCTACGACGAGATTCTATGACAGACGCTTTAGCCATATCTGCAATCTTAGGTGCAGCTTGTGCGATCAGCTTCTTAACACTGTCGTCACCATTAGCTTGGAAGTTGAATGACTGGTTGATGACTACGTTCTGTCCACCGCCACCTTCCATCTGAACACCTAGCTTACCATTAGCACCACGTTTTAGTGGCATGATAGCCTCTGGTCCAGCTTCACCCATAAGACCAGTCTTACCGCCAGACATAGGGAATGTTGTTGGACTACCTACGACACCACCATCAGCATATGCTTGTATTTGAGAGCCCCCTGAGAAGGCACCACCATCAGCGAAACCAAAGAACCCCTTAGCCGCATTGACCATTTGCTGTACGACAAGAACCCTGTAGAGTTCCTTGATGATCTCAGCAGCCATAGACTTAAAGGCATCCTTAACGGACATGGTGCCATCGACCATTGCCATCATACCATCTTCTATAGACCCAGTGATTGAATCAATTAAACCCTGTCGTCTCTCTTCAGTAGCAATTAGCTCATTGGTCTTAGTTATCTGAGCTTCCATACCAGCGGCTATCTCTGGGTTCTTGGCTACAACATCTGACCCAAGTGCTTGAAGAACCTTTTGTCTAGCTTCTGACACACCAAGTAGTTCACGCTCTAAGTCTAGCTTCTTCTGGAACTCTACGATAGGGTCTTTTTTGGTCTTATCTTTGCTTTTGTTAAACTTATCAATCTGGCTTTGTACGCTCTCGTATCCCAGTTCTGAGGTGTAGTCTTTCTGACCACGATACTCTACTCCAGAACCTCGCCCACCAGATTCTACCTTACTTTCTTGCAAGTTCTTTAAGTTCATCGCAGCTAGAAGAGAGATGTTAAGGTTTGCAGCAAGTTTAGCAGCTTCTTTAGCGGCATCACTTACTCCAGAAGATATGTCAACGTCAGCTAGTCTTATAGCTTCAAAAGCAGCGTCACCTATTTCATCTTTAAGGTCAGTGGATGCTTCAAAGATTTTAATCATCTCAGCTTGTGCTTTTGCTGCCTCAACAGCTACAGCAGACATAGGCTCGTAGGGTGTCGAAGCTCCAATCTTTGCTGTTAAGTCTAGTAGCTCTTTAGCCTTCTTCTTAGCCTCTTCAGCAGCCTCAGCAGAATCTTTTTCGTATTTAGAGTTAGCTTCAGCTAAAGCCTTCTCTTCTGCTGCCCTTTGTCTAAGTGAAGCGACCCTATCGGACTCTACTCTTAACGCTGCTTGTGCTGCATCGTAAGATTTCATAGCCTTAACAAGGTTGTTTCCTAGTACACCTTCACTTTGCTTCTGGAGAATAAAGTCTTCTCTTGCATGTTTGGCTTTAACCGCATCCAGATTGGCTCCAGCCTGAGCTAACTCAACCCTTCTAGTGTCCGCTGAGATGCTGGCCTCTAAGCTAGTAGCTATGTCCTCTACAGCCTTACGCCTTTTCTCTTGTGCGCTTGCATCTCTTTCAGCGTACTCATAGAAAAGTCTCATGGACGCAGTGGCGGCGTCTACTGACTCTTTTGTGTCAGACCAACTACCATTTGTAGCTTCAAGGGTTGCCCCCATAATTTCAAGGTTTAGGATCGTGGTTGATAACTCTTTCCAGAAAGTCTTTTGCTTTTCCGTCATCTCCCCCGTTACGTCAACAGTCTCTTGGAAGGTATCTCTTGCTTTAATAGCAGACTGGTACATCCCATCTACGCTATCTGCATTACCTATGTTTCGAACATCATCAATAAACGATTGTACTTGCTTACCCGTATTTTTCCAAGTTGTGATGTTTCCACGAAGGGCTGTGTCAATATTGAGAAGGTTGCCTGTAACAGTTTTGTCCGTGTTTGCCATTGCCTTTGCCCAGAAGCCAGCTTCGGTATTGGCATCAGCTAAAGATTTACCTAGACCCCTAATGGAATCAAGTGCATCAGTTTTAGCAATTAACAGTAAGTCTTTAGACGCCTGAGAGGTCTGAGAAAGAGCGGAGCTACTTGATTCAAACAGACTAGCAAACACGTTATCAGCCTTAGACGCCAGAGAGATATACTCATCCATAACAGAAGAAGCGTCTTTTAGTTGATCCTCAAACTCTTTAACCGCACTTGAGGCAGTTAACGCCTTGTATCCTATGCCACCTATAGCAGACCCGATAGCAATCACAGCACCAATTACAGCACCTTGAGGTCCAAACACGCCAGCAAACTGAGAGCCTTGCTGTCCGAAGGCTGTAAAGAAACTTGTGCCACCTTGAAGCTGAACCACGAAATCCTGTAGCTGATAGCCACCTTGCTGAATTTGCATGTTAAAGGTGTTTAGCTTCTTGCCACCGTTTTTGGCGACAGCGCCGAACTGGTTCATGCCTCTAGTGGCTTTGCCAATACCTTTTTCTGCTACAGAACCAGACTTGCCTAGTTGATTTACTCTGTTGTCTGCGGTAACGACATCAGATGAATCTACTATAATTTTAATATCAGCCATTTGCCACCCTTAAGTATTCTAAATCAAGTCTCTTAATAGCCCCAATTTCCCAAGGCGAGATAGAAGTTTCCGTTAGTTCTTTCCAAGCCTTAATCTGCTCGTAGCCTATAGGCATTGGGCCACTCATGCCCGAACCCCTGCTAGAGCTTAAACTAATAAAGGCAGACCAGACATGGGATAGTAACATGGGGAAGGGTGTCGGGGGTTCCAATGCTTCTATTCTACGTCCAGTCTGCCTCGC
>Ga0307995_1000157_pt1 | contig 48723 bp, 37 predicted proteins | sample EllFjometagen262_FD_203132 | JGI IMG/M metagenome (GOLD analysis project Ga0307995, IMG submission 203132) | Marine microbial communities from Ellis Fjord, Antarctic Ocean - #262 | ecosystem: Environmental > Aquatic > Marine > Unclassified | place: Southern Ocean | collected 2014-11-02 | reverse complement strand
TAAAATAAATTATAACATAGTAAAGCGAACCTATACTACCAAGGACAACATCTGAAAACACGTACAAGGTAAATAGATTAAGTGCTAAGTGTGAAAAATCGACATGTAAAAAGCCAGAACTCCACATTCTAACTTTATCACCAAGATTAATCGAACTTATTTGAAATTTATATTTTTCAAAAAAAGATTGATCCTTAAAGCCTTTATAAGAAATAAGGCAAGTGATTAATATTATTAAATAGTTGATATTTTAATTTTTTTTAAATATAAGTTGTTAAAATGAAAACCCAGAATAAAAATTATAATTTTTTATAATAATAAAGTTCACTTAATTAAAAGCTGATTATTAATAATTAAATATATTTACAAAGATGAAATTCGTAACATATATTATACTTTACCCTGTTATATTACTAATATCACACCTTCCATTTAGAGTTTTATATTTCTTTTCAGATATTACTTTTTATTTTCTTTATTATCTTGTTAGGTACAGAAGAAAAGTTGTAAGATTTAATTTAGAAACCTCAAAGATTTCTAGTTCTAAAAAAGATTTAATAAGAATAGAAAAAGAGTTTTATAGACATATAACAGATGTGTTTTTTGAAATGTTTAAATTCTACGGTATTTCAAAAGAAGAAATTAAAAAAAGATTTTACTTAGAAAACTCTCATTTAATAGAAAACTTAGCCAAAAATAAAAAAAATGTGATGCTTATGGCTTCTCATCACGGTGGCTATGAATGGTTTATGTCTATTAATTACCATGTCCCTCATCTTCCTTTTGCTATATACACCCCCCTTTCTAACAAGCACTTAGACACTCTTGTTAGAAAAATAAGACTTAAACATGGTTCTAGATTAATTTCAAGATATGAAGCCGCTAATTACATAACTACACAAATAACACAAAAGAAGTTATTTGTTTATGGAATGGTAGCAGATCAATCTGCTCAAATAAGATCCTTTACTTATTGGAAGAGTTTTTTAGGAGTTAAAGTGCCTGTTTTTACTGGATCTGAGAGGATCGCTAAAGAACATAATATTCCTGTACTGTTTGCTAAAATGATAAAAATAAAAAGAGGACATTATAAAGTAGTAGTTGAAATGCTTTCAGAATTCCCAAGAACGTATAAAGATTTTGAAATAACGGACATGTATATTGATAGGGTTGAAAAACAAATTAGAGAAAATCCTGAATACTATTTTTGGACACACAACAGGTTTAAACATATGGATAAAGCTCCAAAAGAATAACTAATTTAATTGATTAATGTCATTTTTTATCTTATTAACTAAGTTGTTAGCTACATCTTCTGTAATTGCTTCACTGTATATTCTTATTATAGGTTCAGTATTTGATTTTCTTAAATGAACCCAACTTTCTTTAAAATCAATTTTTAAACCATCAATTTCGTTAATGTTTTCATTTGAATATTTGCTTGCAAGACTCTTTAAAATATTATCTACATCAATTTCTTTAGATAGGTTTATTTTTTCTTTAACCATATAGTATTTTGGGTAAGTAGATAATAACTCACTTACTTTCATGTTTTTTTCAATTAGAAGAGATAGAAATAAGCCAATCCCTACAATTGAATCTCTACCGTAGTGACTTTCAGGATAAATAACTCCTCCATTACCCTCCCCGCCTATTACGGCATTACATTCCTTCATTTTACTTACAACATTAACTTCTCCAACAGCACTAGCAAAATAGGATTGACCGTATGTTTCAGTAATATCTCTTAATGCTCTTGTTGACGAAAGATTGGAAACTGTCATTCCGGGTGTTTTACTTAAAACATAGTCTGAACAAGCTACTAGAGTGTTTTCTTCTCCAAAAACCTCTCCATCTTCACAAATAAAAACCAATCTATCAACATCTGGATCAACAGCAATCCCTAAATCAGCATCAAGTTCAACTACCTTTTTAGAAAGATCTAAAAGGTTTTTTTTTAGTGGTTCTGGATTATGTGCAAAATGACCTGTTGGCTCACAGTGAATTGCTGCAAATTCAATGTTTAATTGTTTTAAAAGCAGAGGAACTATGATACCCCCAGTTGAATTAACTCCATCAACTACAACTTTTAATTTAGATTCTTTTATCCCTTCAGTATTAACAAGTTTAAGCTTTAAAACAGAATTTATATGAGTCTGCATGGTATCATGAACTTTATTTACAACTCCTAAACTATAAACGTCAGAAAAATCATAATTATCATTTTCTGAGATTGAAACAATTTCATTTCCAGCACTAGCATTTAAAAATTCACCATTATTATCTAATAACTTTAAAGCATTCCACTCCGACGGATTATGACTTGCCGTAATAATAATTCCACCATCAGCATTTAACCTTGTAACCATTAGTTCAACAGTAGGTGTAGTGGAAAGTCCTAAATCGAAAACATCAATACCTAAAGAAATCAAAGAATTTTGAACTAAACTTTGTATCATTTTTCCAGAAATTCTAGCATCTCTTCCAACAACAACTTTTAATTTATTTTTTTTAGAATTTTTTTTTAGCCATATGCCATAAGCACAACCGAATTTAACTGCGTCTATAGGGGTAAGATTTTCGCCAACCTTCCCTCCTATTGTTCCTCTAATTCCAGAAATAGATTTAATTAGTGTCATAGATTCCAAATATACAATTTGAATAACTTTTTTGACTTACTTTTATTAAAATTTATCTATATGAAATATAATATTCAATATATTTTTTTATTCATTTTTCTGCTTTTCACTGGATGTACAAATAAAAATTCAACAGAGTTATTTAAAAATGGGATAGTCGTATCTGCTAAAATTGAAGCGTCAAATGCTGGTATAGAAATTTTAAAAATTGGTGGTAATGCTTTTGATGCTATGATTGCTACTGACCTAGCTTTATCAGTTGTTTATCCTAACGCAGGAAATTTAGGAGGAGGTGGTTTTATGGTATACAGACTATCAAATGGAGATAATGGAACATTAGACTTTAGAGAAAAATCTCCTTTGAGCTCTTTTGAAAACATGTTTTTAGATAAACTTGGTAATGAAATTCCTAATCTTAGTACAAAGGGTGCTTTAGCAGTTGCTGTTCCTGGTACAATTGCAGGGTTATTTGAGGTTCACAGAAAGTTTGGTAGTATTCCTCTCGACTTAATTTTTAAACCTGCTATAGAATTAGCTGAAAAGGGTTATAAACTAACTGCAAATCAAGCACAATCTTTAAACAGTAATAGAGAGGAAATAATCGAACTAAATGGTTTTTTAGATTTATTTAAAAATAAATTTAATGAAGGAGATTTGTTTGTTAATAAAGCGTTAGGAAAGACTTTAAGGCGAATACTTAAAAACGGAAAAGATGAGTTTTATAAGGGTGAAACAGCTATTGAAATAGTTGACTACCTGAGTAAAAAGGGTGGTATTGTTAAATTAGAAGATTTATCAATTTACAAACCAGTTTGGAGAAGTTCATTAGAAATAGAATATAAGGATTTGAAAATCATAACTATGGGTCCACCATCAAGTGGAGGGGTAGTTCTTGGTCAAATATTAAAAATGATTGAACCATTTGATTTATCTAAACTAAGTCATAACAGTGAAGAATATATACAGTTGTTAACTGAATCTGAACGACGTTCATTTGCTGATAGAAGCAAGTACTTAGGAGATCCTGATTTTAATTATATTCCAGTAAATGAGCTATTAGATGAAAATTACATAAAGTCTAGAATGGATGACTTTAATTTTGAAAGAGCAACTCAATCTATTTCTGTGTCATATGGGAATTTAAGCTTATTAGAAAGCAATGAAACAACTCATTATTCAATAGCAGATGCAATGGGTAACCTAGTTTCTGTTACTACCACTCTAAACGGTAATTACGGATCAAAATTATTTCCTCCAAACCTTGGGTTTTTTTTAAATAACGAAATGGATGATTTTTCAAAAAAACCTGGATTACCAAATATGTATGGACTTATTGGAGGAAAAGTTAATTCTATTCAGCCAGAAAAGAGAATGTTAAGTTCTATGACACCAACAATAGTAGAAAAAAACAATAAACCATTTTTAGTTCTTGGTAGTCCTGGTGGTCCAACCATTATTACATCTGTTCTTCAAACCATATTAAATGTAAATAATTTTAAATATAATATTCAAAACTCCGTAGATCTTCCAAGGTTTCATCACTTGTGGTTGCCAGATAAAATTTTCTATGAAAATGATCTACTAAATTCTCAAATTGAGAATTCATTAATAGAAAAAGGCTATAAACTGAATGCTAAGCCTAATGTTATAGGTAGAGTTGATGCTATTTATATTGATCAAGATGGAAATTTATTTGGAGGAGCTGACAAAAGAGGAGATGATAAATCAGTAGGTTTTTAATAAGAATTAATAATATAATCGGATTAAAATATCGTATTTTGCAAGCTTGATTTTTTTAATAAATGAAGGATGTAATTTCCGTAAATGGAGCTCGAGCCCACAATCTAAAAAACATAGATATTGATATTCCAAGAAATAAACTTGTTGTAATAACTGGTCTCTCAGGAAGTGGAAAATCCTCACTAGCTTTTGATACTATATATGCTGAGGGTCAACGTAGATATATCGAAACTTTTTCAGCTTATGCAAGACAATTTATAGGGGGATTAGAAAGACCAGACGTAGATAAAATTGATGGTCTATCTCCAGTCATAGCTATAGAACAAAAAACTACATCAAAAAACCCAAGATCAACTGTAGGTACAATAACAGAGTTGTATGACTACCTTAGGTTGTTTTACTCAAGAGTCGCAGATGCCTATAGTTATAATACTAATGAAAAAATGGTTAGTTATAGTGATGAAGAGATTATTAATTTAATTTTAGAAAACTATTTAAATCAAAAAATTACCATGCTTTCCCCGGTAATAAAGGGCAGAAAAGGGCACTATAGAGAGTTGTTTTCAACTATTCAAAAACAAGGTTTTTTAAAAGTAAGAATTGACGGAAAAATCACTGAACTAAAATCTAATATGAAGTTGGATCGTTATAAGATTCATGACATTGAGATTGTTATTGATAGAATCCAAGTTAAAAATGATGAACATTCTTTAAAAAGATTAAAAGACAGTATAATTACGTGTATGTATCATGGTCAAAACTCATTAATAATTATTAATGAAGATGATCAAAACATAAGATATTTAAGTAGAAACTTAGTTTGTCCCACTACTGGTATTTCATATGAAAAACCTGAACCTAATTCGTTTTCATTTAATTCCCCAAGAGGAATGTGTAAAAAATGTAACGGTTTAGGAAATGTTAATACCATCAATTTAAAAGCAGTTATTCCAGATGACAGCGTTTCTATTCATGCTGGAGGTATTGTTCCTATTGGAACATTTAAAAGTAATTGGATTTTTAAGCAACTAGACACCATATCAAGTAAGTATGATTTTGATTTAAAAGATCCTATTAATAAAATTCCTAAAATAGCTTTAGAAGTTATTTTAAGGGGGGGAAATGAATCTTTTTCAGTAGAATCTAAGACTTTAGGATTGACAAGGAAATACCATATTAATTTTGAAGGAATTATACCATTTATTGAAGATCAATTTAATGATAATCATAGCGCAAGAATAAAGAGATGGGCAAAGGGTTTTATGGATAATGTTGAATGTAAATCTTGTTTAGGTTCAAGACTGAATAAGGAGTCTAGAAACTTTTTTATTCAATCAAAAAGTATAAATGATTTAAGTAAAATGGATATTATTGAATTAAAAAAATGGTTTTCATTAATTAATTCTAAATTATCTAAAAGGAAACAGATAATTGCTTTAGAAATTGTTAAAGAAATAAATAAAAGGTTAGACTTTCTATTAAATGTAGGACTAGATTACCTTTCTCTAAATAGATCTTCAAAATCTCTTTCTGGTGGAGAATCTCAAAGGATTAGATTAGCTACTCAGATAGGTTCTCAATTAGTCGGTGTTTTGTATATACTAGATGAACCTAGTATAGGCTTACATCAAAGAGATAATTCTAAATTAATTGATTCTCTAAAGAAATTAAGAGATTTAGGTAATTCTATTATTGTTGTTGAACATGATAAAGAAATAATGGAAAAATCTGACTATATAATTGATATAGGTCCTTACGCAGGAAAAAATGGAGGTGAAATAATTTTTCAAGGTACTTATTCAAATATGTTAAAGAATAACACCGTTACATCTGAGTATTTAAATGGAAAAAAAACCATATCTATTCCTAAAAAAAGAAGGACCTCTTCCAAGAAAATAAAACTAACAGGTTGTACAGGGAATAATTTAAAAAATATTAATGTAGAATTTCCATTAGGAATAATGATAGGAGTTACTGGAGTTTCTGGAAGTGGAAAGTCCACACTAATCAATGAAACATTATATCCAATTTTAAATAATTATTTTTTTAACGGAGTAAAAGAGCCTCTACCCTATCAAAAAATTATTGGGATCGACAATGTAGACAAAGTCATAGAAATTAATCAGTCTCCAATTGGAAGGACTCCTAGAAGTAATCCTGCAACTTACACAGGGTTATATAGCGATGTTAGGAATTTATTTACAATGACACAAGAATCTTTAATTAGAGGATACAAGCCAGGGAGATTTAGTTTCAATGTTATAGGTGGAAGATGCGAAACTTGTCAAGGTGCAGGTTTAAGAAAAATAGAAATGAATTTCCTGCCTGATGTTTATATAAATTGTGACGATTGTCAAGGTAAGAGATTCAATAGAGAAACACTTGAAATTAGATACAAAGGAAAATCAATTTCTGATATTTTAAATATGACAATAAATGAAGGTTGTGATTTTTTTGAAAATTTTCCTAAAATTTTAAGAAAACTTCAAACTCTAAAAGATGTAGGCTTAGGTTACGTTACATTAGGGCAACAATCCACAACTTTATCTGGAGGCGAAGCTCAAAGAATTAAATTGGCTAGTGAGCTTTCTAAAAAAGATACAGGAAACACATTGTATATTTTAGATGAGCCAACTACAGGTTTACATTTTGAGGACATAAAAGTTTTATTAGAAATGATTAATAAGCTTGTAGACAAAGGGAATACAGTTATTATTATTGAACATAACATGGATGTAATTAAAACCGTAGATTATGTAATAGAAATTGGACCAAATGGCGGGAAATATGGAGGAGAAATTATTTTTAAAGGAACACCAGAGGATTTAATAAAAAATACAAAGAGTCCAACTGCAATGTATTTGAAAAAAGAATTAACTTAGGTAAATGCATAGAAAGAATTTAAAAGGTTGGAATGAAATAAAAACAAATGATTCTTGGTCGGTTTTTAAGATCATGGGTGAATTTGTTGATGGTTTTGAGAAGCTTAGTAAAATAGGACCTTGTGTGTCTATATTTGGATCAGCGAGAACCCACAAGGATGATAAATATTATAAACTAGCTACTGAAATAGCAGAGAAAATAGTTGAATTAGGTTTTGGTGTTATTACTGGTGGAGGACCTGGAATTATGGAAGCTGCTAATAAAGGAGCTAAATTAGCATTAGGCTCATCTGTTGGTTTAAATATAGATCTTCCTTTTGAACAGTCTGAGAATCCATACATAGATGAAGATAAATCTTTAGACTTTGATTATTTTTTTGTTAGAAAAGTAATGTTTATGAAATATGCGCAAGCTTTTGTAGTGATGCCAGGTGGTTTTGGCACTTTAGATGAACTTTTTGAAGCAATTACATTAATTCAGACAAAAAAAGCGGAAAAATTCCCTATTATTCTTGTAGGAAAATCATTTTGGGAAGGATGTTTAAAATGGATCAAAGAAGAACTATCTGTAAATCATAAATACATCTCTGAAAAAGAGTTAGAACTAATATCTATTGTAGATGAAGCAGATGATGTTATAGAAATTCTCTCCAAATTTTATCTTAAAAAAAGAATAAAACCAAATTTTTAATTTTCTTATTAAATTGATTGTTTTATGACAAGGTATAGTTTTGTAATTCTCTTAATATTTACAAGTTTTTTATATTCTCAAAAAAATGAATATCTAATAAATGCTGAGTTTAATATTTTAGAAAAATCGATTAATATAAAGCAATCATTAAAGTTCAATAATAATACTGGAATAAATCTCAATGAGATTTTTATAAACGATTGGGCAAATTCTTATTCAAACGCAAACAGTCCATTAGGAAAACGACTTTCTGAAGAATATTCATTGAGCTTTCAAAGATCAACAAAAAATCAAAGAGGAAGAACTATTATAAATGAGGTTTATAATGATAAAAACAAAGTATTAACCTATCAGAGATTGCCATCAAACATTGATATATTAAAAATAAATTTAGATAAAACATTAAACCCTGGAGAATCAATTAATTTAAACTTTAATTACCAAATAATTATTCCAGAAAGTGATTTTACTAAATATGGTATAAGCAAGGAAAATGATATCAATATTAGAGACTGGTTTTTAACAGTATCAAAATTTTTAAATGGAAAATGGTTAACCGAAAGCAATTTAGATTTAAATGATTTAAGTATTGATCCAAGTGAATTTAAATTTATAATATCATATCCTTTAGACTATGAGTTGGTTTCTAATTTACCCCTTTTAAGTAAATACAAAACTAATATTAACAACGTCTTTGAATCTAAAAAAGAAGTTAGAATGAACACAAGCATTCTAATGCAGAAAAACTTATTGTTTAAAGAATATAAAATAGGAGATAATATAGTAATTACAGATTTAGACAATTATATCATTAAACAAGACTCCCTTATTAATAAGGTTGTTGGCTACGTGAATCAAAAGATAGGAGATAAATTAATGTTAAATAAATTAAAAGGAACAAACATTAATTTAGATTCTATTATAAACAAAACATTTAGTTATGTTGAAAGTAAATTAGGTGATTATCCATTTAAAAAAATTATTTTATCTAAACATAATCAATCTAGAAAACCTATTTATGGACTTAATAATATTCCTAATATAATTAACCCTTTTGACGAGTCCTTTTTATTTGAGTTTAATTTCTTGAAGCTTATTTTAACGTCTTACTTAAGTGAAACTTTATCAATTCATAATCGAAAAAAATATTGGGAGAATGAAGGGATTATAACATATTTACTAATAGATTATGTTGAGAATTATTATCCAAATTTAAAATTAATTGGAAAATACTCAGAATTATCATTTATAAAAAATAGAATTTTTTCTAAATACAGTTTTAATGAGCAATATCGATTGTTTGAGAATATTATTTCAAGTAGAAACATCAATCAACCAGTACTAACATCATTAGATTCTTTAACAAGAGTTAATCAAAAAATAATTAATCCTTACAAAACCGGGTTAGGATTCCAGATGTTAAGCCAATATTTAGGAAGTGAATCTGTTAATTTAGCTATTAAAGAATATGTTAGTTTAAATAGTCTTAATAACATGAATTATGTGAGTTTTCAAGAGATTTTTAACCTAAAAAATAATAGCACAAAGTGGTTTTTTAATGATTATTTGAAAAGTAAATCAAAAGGAGATTATTCAATTAAAAAAATTAGTTCAGATAAATCATTAAGTACTTATAAAATTTCAAAATCGAATGAAATCATAAACTTTCCTACAAAATTATCTTTTACAAAAAACAATAAAATAATAGATGAGAAATGGTTAATGTTTAAAAATAATGATACTATAGTTTCATTCAAATATATTCCTAATACTTATATAGAAATAAATAAAAACAAATTTGTTTCTGAAAAAAGTTATAAAAATAACATCACATCTTTTGATAAATTTAAAAAACCAATAAAATTTGTTTTATTTAATGATTTTGACAATCCAAAAAAAAATCAAATATATTATATGCCATTGTTAAACTATAATCTATATGATGGATTAATGCCTGGACTTCGTTTGTCAAATGCCACACCAATATTTAAACCCTTTACTTACAGGATTTCACCATACTTTTCTTCAAAACAAAATAAGATATTAGGAAAAATAAATTTTAAATTCATTAAATATCATACTAACAAAAAACTTTTTAGTAGTCAGTATTTTCTTGGAGCTTCTACTTTTCATTACAAAGATGATTTATCATATACTACTTTCTTTCCTTCTCTAACATTAACGTTTAGAGAAAATGATTTAAGGTCAAATCGTAGGCAATTTATTAATATAAGGTATGTAAGTGTTTACAGAGAAGAAAACAATAATAAAAAAGAAAACCCAAATTACAATATACTTAATGCTAGGTATATTTTTACAAATACTACAGGTGAAAAAGGATTAACATTTAATACAAACCTTCAGTTCAGTAAAAATTTTTTAAAAAACACATTTACTTTAAAATTCAGAAAATATTATAAAAATAATCGACAGTACAATGTACGCTTGTTTCTAGGTAAGTTTTTATATAATTCAACAGCTGATGACTATTATAGCTTTTCAACATATAGGTCTAGAGATTATATGTATAATTATAATTTACTTGGAAGGTCAGAATCAACTGGGTTTTTTAGTCAGCAATATATTGGCTCCGAAGGTGCTCTAAAATCTAAAGTTAATCCAGCTTATTCAAATGATATGTTACTCTCAATTAATACTGGAGTTACATTATGGCAATGGGTTGAAGCTTATTATGATTATGCTATAGTGAAAAATAAAAATGTTAAAACTAAGTTTGTGTATGATTCTGGAATTAGATTAAATTTATTAACTGATTATTTTGAATTATATTTTCCCTTTTACTCTAGTCTGGGAAATGAATTAAGTCAACCAAACTATTTAGAAAAAATCAGATTTAAAATCTCTTTAAATCCAAGTACAATTTCAGGCTTGATTTCAAGGAGATGGTTTTAATGTCTTAATAGGAAACATCTTCTGTTTTTTGTAAATTCGCATATCTTTTTAAAAATATGCATGACAACCTAGATCTTAAAAAAGAGATATCTTTTGAATCTTTCCAAAAACAGATTTTAGAAGATTATAAAACGATTGTTTTAAGTCGTGAAGCTAGTCTATTAGGAAGAAGAGAGGTTTTAAGTGGAAAAGCAAAATTTGGAATATTTGGTGACGGAAAAGAATTGCCTCAAATTGCTATGGCTAAAGTTTTTCAAAATGGTGATTTTAGATCTGGATATTATAGAGATCAGACCTTTATGATGTCAATCAATGAATTAACACCAAAACAACTTTTTGCAGGTTTATACGCTAATACTGATATAAATGAAGAGCCTATGTCTGCAGGAAGACAAATGGGTGCTCATTTTAACACAGTAAGTTTAAATGAAGATGGAACATGGAAAAATCTTGTAAATCAAAAAAATTCAAGCTCTGATGTATCTTGTACTGGAGCTCAAATGCCTAGGTTATTAGGCTTAGCTCAGGCATCTAAACTATATAGAAAATTAAATTTTAAAAATTCTAATAAATTTTCTAAAAATGGAAATGAAATTGCTTGGGGAACTATAGGTAATGCTAGTACAAGCGAAGGTGTGTTTTTTGAAGTTCTAAATGCTGCTGGTGTTCATCAGGTTCCAATGGTAATTAGCATATGGGATGACGATTATGGTATTTCCGTAGAGAACAAAGATCAAACCATAAAACAAAGTATTTCTGAAGCTTTGTTAGGTTTTAAAAGAACAGAAAAAAATACAGGTTTTGAAATCCTTGTTGTTAATGGCTGGGACTATCCGGAATTAATCAATACTTATCAAAAGGCTAATGATATTGCAAGAGATAATCACGTTCCGGTTATAATACATGTTAAAGAGCTTACACAACCATTAGGTCATTCAACCTCAGGTTCACATGAAAGGTATAAGTCTAAAGATAGACTTGTATGGGAAAAAGAAAATGATTGTAATTTAAAAATGAGAAAATGGATTCTTGATAATGGTATTTCTAATGAATTATCACTCTTAGAGATTGAAAAATCATGCAGACAAGATGTAAAAGTTGCAAAATCTGAAGCCTGGAAAATTTATTTAGACCCTATCATTAATGATAGAATAAAATTAATAGTTTATTTGAACAAAATATGCTTTGATTTTCCGAATTCAAATCTTCAAGATTTAATTTTAGAATTAGATAATATAAAAGAACCAAATAACAAAGATTTATTATCTACAGCTAGAAAGTTTCTAAGATTATTAAGAAAATCAAATAATAATAATATTGAAATATTAAAGAAATGGGTTAAAGAATTCTCTGAACAACAAAAAGAAAAATATAATTCAAAACTTTATAACGAATATTCTTCAAATTACACTAATGTTAAGGAAGTAAAACCATTGTATAGTGAATCTAAAAAGATTGATGGACGTTTAATAATTAGAAATAATTTTGATAAATTATTAAAAAAGTATGATAACCTTTTGATCTTCGGAGAAGATAGTGGTAAGATAGGAGATGTAAATCAAGGTCTTGAAGGGCTGCAAGATATTCATGGTGTTGATAGAGTTTCAGACAGAGGAATAAGAGAAGCTTCAATTATAGGTGAAGGAATAGGTTTAGCTTTGAGAGGATTTCGTCCAATTGCTGAAATTCAATACTTAGATTATTTATTATATGGTCTTCAGATTCTCAGTGATGATTTAGCAACCCTACATTATAGAACCTTTGGAAGGCAAATAGCCCCACTAATAATTAGGACTAGAGGGCATCGCCTTGAGGGAATATGGCATTCTGGATCTCCAATGGGTTCTTTATTATCTACTCTAAGAGGTATATTGATTTTAGTACCAAGGAATATGGTACAAGCAAGCGGAATGTACAATACACTTCTTAAATGTCAAGATCCTGCTGTAATAATTGAATCTCTTAACGGATATAGATTAAAAGAAGCAGAGCCAATAAACCTTTCAGAATTTACAATTCCTCTAGGAGTTGTTGAAAAGCTTAATACGGGAACTGATATAACAATTGTTTCTTATGGTTCAACTTTAAGGTTAGTAGAAAGAGCTGCTATAGAATTAGGATCTTTAGAAATTAGTTGTGAAGTTATAGATGTGCAAACTTTAATACCGTTTGATAAGAACAAAGACATTTTAGAGAGTGTAAAAAAAACAAATAAGTTGTTAATTGTTGATGAAGATGTTCCTGGGGGAGCTTCTTCATATATATTACAAAAAGTATTACAAGAACAAGATGCTTTTAAATACCTAGATAGTAAACCTATAACTTTGACATCAAAGTCTCATAGGCCAGCTTATGGAACAGATGGAGATTATTTTTCAAAACCCTCAGTTGATGACATAATCGAAACTACTTATGAATTAATGAATGAGTACAATCCCAATAAATATCCTAAAATAAACTAATTCATTATTTGAATTAAAAGTTGCCTTAAAATATCTTTTTCAGAAGAATTACTCCCCCTTACTCCTTTACTTTTTAAATCACAATCTTTGATCAAACTGATTATTGTACTTATTTTTTTCATGGAATATAATTTAGATGCAATAATATAGTCTTTTACAAAAAATCTATTAATTCCCAAAATAGATGAAACATTATTGTCGGACTTATTATTCAAGCTATGAAATTGGAAAATTTGAATAAAATAGTTGAATAAAGAAGATAAAGTTACCTGTATAGGGTGTTGCTTGGAATTAGATGAAAGATAAGAACTAATAACTAAAGCCTTTGTTAAGTTTCCAGAACCAACAGCATTTCTTAGTTCAAAAATATTATAATCTTTACTTATTCCAATATTGTCTTGGATGTGCTGAGGAGAAATTTCTACATCTTTATTAGAACAAATGATTTTAAGTTTTTTTAGCTGATTAGTGATTTTATTTAAATCATTTCCTAAATAATCAACTAACATGTGGCAAGCTTTTAGACTGATTGAATAATTGTCAGATTTTAAATAATTACTAATCCAATCAGCAACTTTATTTTCATAAAGCTTCTTACATTCTAAAATAACACCAAATTTTTGTACACTTTTAAATATTTTTTTTCTTTTATCTAGAGTTTTATTTCTAAAATTAAATATCAAAATTGTACTCAACATAGGGTTTAACATATAGTCAGAAAGCTGTTCTATTTTTCTTGATAAATCTTGACCTTCTTTAACTATTATTACTTGGTATTTACTCATCATTGGATATCTCTTACAACATGAGATGATTTCATCTATAGATGTTTCTTTTGCATATAGAATTGTTTGATTAAAACTTTTTTCCTCTTCTTCTAATATGCTGTTTTCAAGTAAATCCGAAATTAGATCTATATAATAGGTTTCTTCTCCCATTAAAAAATATACAGGAGAGTAAATTTTATTTTTTATTTTAGATATTATGCTATTAATTTCTTGTAAATTCATTAATAGTAAATAATTATGTTAAAACTAAATTTTCCAAGCTTTGAATTTAAGCTAAAAATGAGAAATAATAAAACTTTTATCTTTGACATTTTAAGAAAAAATTTTTTTTTATTGACGCCAGAAGAATGGGTTAGACAACATGTTATTCATTTTTTAGTTTTAACACAAAATATTTCTGCAAACCATATTGGAATTGAAAAAAAAATTGTGATCAATAAAATGACTAAAAGATTTGATTTAGTTGTTTTTAATAATAATGGAAATGCAAAATTACTTATTGAATGTAAAGCTCCATCTATTAAAGTTGATCAAAAAGTTTTTGATCAAATAGCTATCTATAATAAACAATTAAATTCAGAATTTCTGATGATTACTAATGGTTTATCACACCATTACTTTAAATCTAATAATAATTCTAAAAGCTATACTTTTATAAAAGATTTTCCACTTTAATGAAGATAGCTGTAGTAATACTTAACTGGAATGGATTGAAACTTTTAAAAGAGTTTTTACCAAGTGTTGTGAATAATTCCGGTGACAACTCAATATATATAATTGACAATAATTCTGATGACAGCTCTGTTGATTTTGTTAAAAAAACTTACCCTAGTATAAATATTATTATAAATATTGAAAATTACGGTTATGCTAAGGGTTATAATGAAGGTTTAAAGCACGTTAAAGAGGAGGTTTATTGTTTATTAAACAATGATGTTGAGGTAACTAAAGGATGGTTAATTCGGATTGTAAATGAATTTGAATCAGACAAATCTTTAGTTGTTATTCAGCCTAAAATTTTAGATTATAAAAACAAAAACAAATTCGAATATGCTGGAGCTGCAGGTGGATTTATAGATTATTATGGTTACCCCTATTGTAGAGGTCGAATTTTTGATGTAGTCGAAAATGACAATGGACAATATGATCAAGATGTCGATATTTTTTGGGCTTCTGGAGCCTGTTTTTTTATTAAAAGAGAAGTTTTTCAAAAACTAGAAGGATTCGATGAAAATTTTTATAATCACATGGAAGAGATTGATCTTTGTTGGAGAATAACAAATTTTAATCCAAATTTAAAGAAAAGATTTATTTACAAAAGTGTTGTTTATCATTTAGGAGGCGGATCACTTAATTATAATGACCCAAATAAACTTTTTTATAATATTAGGAATCATCAGTACATGATTATTAAAAACATTAACGCATCTCAATTATCTCTCTTTTTTGATTTAAGATTTTATGTAACAAGTCAATTTAATGTATTATTATTTTTATTTTATTTCGTAAGCTTTAAGTTTAAATTTATGACAGTATTTATAAAATTATGGATTTCTTCAGATTTTGCTAAATCAAAACAGAAATACTTTTTATTAAAAAAAAGCAATAATAATCCTAAATACTACGTTATTAAGTCAATTATATACAATTATTTAATTCTTAAAAAAAGAAAATATTCTGAGTTAAATAAGAGTTAAATTAACTCAGTAGTACAAAAATTTTACTAAATTTGAATTTTAATTATTTAAACTCTAATCATGAAAAAAATCTTTTTATTGATACTTACAGTATCTTTTATGCTACCATCCTGTATTTCTCAAAAGAAATACGCCGCTTTGGAAGCTGTTAATCAGCAAAGTAAAGACTTACTAAATTCTGCTACTTTAAAGCTTAACACTTGTATTGATGACAAAGCTACTGCTGAAGCAGGTCTTAAGTCTTTAAAAGAACAGGTTACTTTTTTAAAGAATAATAATGAAGATCTGATAAATAATATGGGTAACCTTACTACTTTATCTCAAAAAGGCGCTGAAAATCTAGAAAAATCTTTAGAGAGTATGAAGGAGAAAGATTTAAAAATAACAGTTATGCGAGATGCTGTTACAAGAAGAGACTCTGTAACTTTAGCTTTAGTTACTAGTTTAAAAGGAAATTTCATAGATTTTAATGATAAGGACATTGAAGTGAATGTTGAAAAAGGAGTAGTATTTATCTCTATTTCTGATAAATTATTATTTAATAGCGGAAGTTATGTTGTTTCTGAACGAGCTAAAGAAGTACTTGGAAAAGTTGCTAAAGTAGTTTTAGATAAACCTGAAATTGAATTTCTTGTTGAAGGTCACACTGATAATCAATCAATTCAAAATGAAGCATTGATTGACAATTGGGATTTAAGTGTTAAACGTGCTACATCAGTAGTAAGAGTTTTACAAAATGATTTTGGAGTTCAACCAGAAAGAATGACAGCTGCAGGTAGAAGTTTTTATGTTCCTATTGCTGACAATGATACTGCTGAAAATAGATCTAAAAACAGAAGAACAAGAATTGTAGTTCTGCCTAAGCTTGATCAATTCTATGAACTGATAGAACAGGGGATGAAAGGCGGATCTAATTAAAATAACAAATCAAGTATATTAAAAGAGACACACTTTATCAAGTGTGTCTTTTTTGTATAAATCTTTTAAGTCTAAATATTTCTTTTAAGCTATTAAATACCCGATTAAATAGACGATATTTGCACACTTAATTAAAAAAATGGGTAATTTCAAAGATTTAGGTGTAAATAAAGGTCTATTAATGGCCATTGAAGAAATAGGATTTACTGAACCAACGGCAGTTCAAGAGCAAACAATTCCATATTTACTAAAAGGAAAAAAAGATTTAATAGCTCTAGCACAAACTGGTACAGGAAAAACTGCTGCCTTTGGACTACCGTGTATACAACAGGTTGATCCAAAAATAAAGCATGTTCAGACTATTATACTCTGCCCTACTCGTGAATTATGTATTCAGATATCTAAAGATTTATTGAAATTTGCAAAACATTTAGATTACGTTAAGATTGTAGCTGTTTATGGAGGGACAAGTATTGATAATCAAATAAGATCTATAAAAAGAGGTGTTCAAATCGTTGTAGGAACACCAGGAAGAACTAAAGATTTAATCAAAAGAAGAGTTTTAAAGCTAGATATAGTTAATAAAGTTGTCTTGGACGAAGCAGATGAAATGCTAAGTATGGGCTTCAAAGAAGATCTAAGTTATATACTGGACACTACTTCCGAAAATAGACAAACCATGTTGTTTTCAGCGACAATGTCTAGAGAAGTTAGATCTATTTCTAAAAAATTCATGAAAGATGCGGAAGAAATTACCGTTGAAAAATTAAATTCTGGAGCTAAAAATGTTGAACATCATGTTTACAGTGTAAACTCTAGAGATAAATATGATACATTAAAAAGGATTGCTGATTTTAATCCAGATATCTATGGAATTGTTTTCTGTAGAACTAGAAGGGAAACTCAAGACATAGCAAATAAGTTCATGAATGATGGTTATAATGCCGATGCTATTCATGGTGAATTATCTCAAGGGCAAAGGGATGAAGTAATGTCCAAGTTTAGAGATAAGTCTTTGCAGATTTTAATTGCAACCGATGTAGCGGCAAGAGGACTTGATGTTGATAGTTTGACTCATGTAATCAACTACTCTCTTCCTGATGATCCTGAAGTTTATACTCATAGAAGTGGTCGTACTGGGAGAGCAGGTAAGAATGGAATTTCAATAGCTATTTCAAACTCTAGAGAAGGAAGGAAATTAAAATCAATTGAAAATAAATCTCAAATCAACTTTATTAGACAAGAGGTTCCCTCAGGTAAAGAAATATGTTCAAAGCAACTACTTAAATTAATTGAAAAAATTCAAAAAGTAAAAGTGGATGAAAAGCAAATTGAGCCTTTTTTACCAGATATCTATTCAAAACTAGAATCATTGTCTAGAGAAGATTTAATAAAACACTTCGTTTCAGCAGAATTTAATAAATTTTTAGATTATTATAATAAATCTAAAGATGTAAAAAGTGAAAGCAAGAGCGACAGAAGAAATGATGATAGAAGAAGCGATGACAGAAAACCTTTTAGAGAAAGATCTAAAAGCAGTAACGACTTATCTAATTTATCAATTAATATTGGAAGAACGAATGGGGTTACGCCTATTGAATTAATTTCATTAATAAATAGAATAATAAAATCTAATGAAATTGAAATTGGAGCTATCGACATTAGAGAGTCTTACAGTATTTTCGAAATTGATATTAAAGCTGAAAATGATCTTATAAAAAAGGGGCCAAAAATAGTTTTTAACGGCGTAAGTTTAGATATAAAAAAATCTAAAGAAAAAATTGAAAGAAAATTTCAAAGGGATAAAAAAAATAAATCTAATTTTAGAAGTAAGAGAAGTAGTGGTGGTTCTCAAAGAGATTTTAAAGGTAGATCAGATAGAAGAAGTAAAAGTAAAGGTCGATACAATAACTAATTTGATGTTATTTCGTATTTAGCAAATTTTAATAATATTTTTTTTACTCCACTAGTATCAAATTTTACTTCTGCTTTTTTATCAAATCTCACACCTTCAGTTTCAATTACTTTACCTTTACCAAATCTATTGTGAATAATATAGTCACCTATTTTTAAATCTTTAAAACCTTCTATATTTTCTGAAATATTCTCAGTAACAAGTTTCTTTTTACCTAATGGTTTGAGATTGCTTTTTTTTTCTGGTTTTTTAAATCTTAATGAATTTGAAGAACTGCTAGTTTGAAACAATGACTTAGATTTTGAAAAATTATGATTAGTATAATTACTATCTATTTCGTTAATGAATCTACTAGGTTCACAGTCATTTAATTTACCCCACCTATATCTTGTTTTTGCGTATGTAAGAGTTATTTTTTTTTCAGCTCTAGTTAAAGCTACATAAAACAATCTTCTTTCTTCTTCTAAATCAGACCTTGTAGTCGAACTTAAAGCTGATGGAAAAAGATCTTCTTCCAATCCTACTATATAAACATGAGGAAATTCTAACCCTTTAGCAAGGTGAATGGTCATTAATGAAACTTTTTTTTGTGTTTCATTTTTATCTTTGTCTAGTTCAGAAATTAATGCAACGTCTTCTAAAAACTCACTTAAAGAACCCTCTGAATTTATAACATCCTCTTGACCTTCAATAAAATCTTTAACAGCATTTAACAACTCTTCTATGTTTTCTATTCTACTTACAGACTCTGGTGTTCCCTCAGCTTTTAAAAGATTAATTACACCAATTCTTTTCAAAACTTCGTCAATAATTTCTAAAGCATTTAAACTAATGTTTCTAAGTTGTAAGGTTTTTATTAAATTTAAAAAATCAATTAGCTTAGTTTTTGTTCCGTTATTGATATTTATATCTATAGTTTCTAATAATTCAAGAGTTTTAAATAGACTAATATTTTTTTCATTTGAATAGATAAGAAGTTTATCTATAGTTGTCTGACCTATTCCTCTAGCTGGGTAATTAAGAATTCTTTTAAAACTCTCTTCATCACTAGAATTAATAATAACTCTTAAATATGCAAGAATATCTTTAATTTCTTTTCTTTGATAAAACGAGAGTCCACCATAAATTTGATATGAAATATTTTTTCTTCTTAAAGCATCTTCAATAGATCTAGATTGTGCATTTGTTCTATACAATACAGCAAATGAATCATTGTCTAATCTTAAATTATTTTTATTTTCAAATATTGAAGAAGCAACATACCTTCCTTCTTCAGCATCAGTGATTGATTGATTGATTTCTATTTTATCTCCTTGTTCGTTATTTGTCCAGACATTCTTATCTAATTTATTAATATTGTTTTTTATTACTGAATTTGCTGCATTAACAATATTTTGTGTTGAACGATAATTTTGTTCTAAACGGTAAACGGCTGAATTTAAATAATCCTTTTGAAAACTTAGAATATTCTCAATATTAGCTCCCCTAAAACCATAGATACTTTGAGCGTCATCTCCTACAACACATAAATTCTCATATCGATCAGCTAAAGCCTTTATTATTAAATATTGAGAGTGATTAGTATCTTGATATTCATCTACATGAATATATTTAAATCTTTCTTGATATTTAGCTAACACTTGTGGGAACCTATTTAACAATTCGTTGGTTTTTAACATTAGATCATCAAAATCCATAGCAGAAGCTTTAAAACATCTATTTACATAAGTTTGGTAGACTTTTCCAAACATAGGTCTTCTAGCCTCGCTGTCTTGCTGTATCAACTCTTGATTACTTAAATACGCTTTAATGGTAACTAAATTATTTTTCAAAGATGAAATTCTATTTCTAATATTTCTGTACTTATAAAGGTCTTTATCTAATTTCAACTCCTTAATAATTGTAGCTATCAACCTTTCTGAATCTTGAGTGTCGTAAATGGTGAAATTTGATGAATAACCCAATAGTTCAGCTTCTGATCTTAGTATTCTTGCAAAAATTGAATGAAAAGTACCCATCCATAAGTTTTTTGATTTTTCTTCACCAACAATTAGTGAAATCCTAGATTTCATTTCCCTGGCTGCCTTATTAGTGAAAGTTAATGCAAGAATAGAAAAAGGATCTACTCCCATCTCCATCAAATATGCTATTCTATAGGTTAAAACTCTGGTCTTTCCTGAACCAGCACCTGCAATTACCATTATTGGTCCGTTCTTATGAACAGTAGGGAGTTTTTGAGATTCGTTTAATTGACTTAAGTAGTCTTTCAATTCTATTTAAATTAAGGTTATCCAGAAAATTTTTCTAGTATTTTTAACCATATAAAGTTAATAAATTATATTAGTGTTGTGAAAGAAAATTATTTAATTACGCCTATTGATTATTTAAAAGGAGTTGGTCCAAATAGAGCAGATTTAATTAAATCTGAATTAAAAATTTTCACATATAATGATTTATTAAATTATTTTCCATTTAGATATATCGACAGAAGTAAATACCACAAGGTAAATGAACTTGAAAACAATAATTCTGAAGTTCAAATTATTGGAAAATTTATTAATTTAAAATTTTCTAATAATTTTAAAGCAAAAAGATTAATTGGTATTTTTAGTGACGGAAATCATGAAATAGAAGTAGTTTGGTTTAGAGCTGTAAAATGGATTGAAAAATCAATTAAACTCAATAATGATTATGTTATTTATGGAAAAGTCAATTGGTTTAATAATAAACCTTCGTTAGTTCACCCTGAAACTGAACTTTTAGAGAATCATAAAAAATCTATTAAAAGTAGTTTGTTACCAATATATAGTTCAACTGAAACATTGTCAACTAGAGGAATTACAAACAAATTAATTAGAGAATTTATTTCAAATATTTTTGAAAAATCTTCAAAAGATTTCAAAGAAAGTTTAAATCAAAATATAAATAAAAAGTATGGAATGATAACTAAGTATGAAGCTCTTTACAATGTACATTTCCCAATTAGCCAAACCCTTTTAAGTAAAGCACTTTTTAGACTCAAATATGAAGAGTTCTTTTATATCCAATTACAGTTTTTATTTAAAAATATTTATAATAAAAATAAATTCAAAGGGTTTAATTTTTCAAAAGTTGGGAACAATTTTAACACATTTTATAATGATCATTTAGAATTTAAACTTACAAGTGCTCAAAAGAGAGTGATTAAAGATATTAGAAAAGACTTTTCATCAAATGCTCAGATGAATAGGCTTCTTCAAGGAGATGTAGGGTCGGGAAAAACTATCGTTGCTTTATTATCATCATTAATAGCTATTGATAACGATTTTCAAACATGTTTGATTGCACCTACTGAAATTCTAGCCCAACAGCATTTTAGTAGCATTAACGAGTCATTATCTAAAATAGATTTAAATGTTAAAATTTTAACAGGTTCAACTTCCAAAAAAAATAGAGTCATTTTATTTAAAGAATTAAAAAATGGTGTAGTAGATATTTTAATAGGAACTCATGCAGTTTTAGAAAATAATGTGATTTTTAAAAATTTAGGATTCGCTATTATAGATGAACAACATAGATTTGGAGTTGCACAAAGGTCTAAATTGTGGAAAAAAAATTTAACACCTCCTCATATATTGGTAATGACTGCTACTCCAATTCCTAGAACCTTAGCAATGAGTGTATATGGAGATTTAGATATTTCAATTATTGATGAACTTCCACCAGGCAGAAAACTTGTTAAAACTGTTCATCGAACAGATAGAAATAGGTTAGAAGTTTTTAATTTTATTCGTAATGAAATATCAAAAGGCAGGCAAGTTTATATTGTTTATCCCTTAATTGAAGAATCTAAAACAATGGATTACAAAGATTTAATGGATGGTTATGAAAGTATAGTTAGGGAGTTTCCGATTGAAAATTATCAAATAAGTATTTTACATGGGAGAATGAAGCCAAATGATAAAGCATTTGAAATGGAACGTTTTAAAAATGGCAAAACTCAAATTATGGTATCAACAACAGTAATTGAAGTTGGAGTAAATATTCCTAACGCATCAGTGATGATAATTGAAAGTTCAGAACGTTTTGGCTTATCTCAATTACATCAGCTAAGAGGACGTGTTGGTAGAGGATCTGAAAGTAGCTTTTGCATTTTAATGAGTAAAAACAAACTTAGCAACGAGGCTAGAACTAGAATTAAAACAATGACCAGTACTAATGATGGTTTTAAAATATCTGAAGTTGACATGAAATTAAGAGGTCCAGGAAATTTATTAGGTACTCAACAAAGTGGACTATTAAACTTTAAAATCGCAGACATTATTAAGGATAAAGATATATTAGAGTTCTCCAGAGCAGATGCTAAAGAGCTTGTAATCTCAGATCCTGAGTTGAAATTCAATGAGAATAAAGAAATCAAAGATGAATACAACCTTTTAAATAAGAATAGTAATTTTTGGAAACATATAAGCTAATTGTTTAATAAAAATTTAAAATAAAACTTCTTAATTGTATCTTTACAATTAATTATAATAACTATGAACATATCCTTTAATTGGCTCAAAGAATTTTTAAATATTGATATTGATATTGAAGAAGTTTCTAATATATTAACTGATATAGGTTTAGAGGTTGAAGGGATTGATTATTTTCAGGAAGTTAAAGGTGGGTTTAAGGGATTGTTGGTGGGAGAAGTAGTTTCTTGCATTAAACATCCAAACGCTGATAGATTAAAGTTAACTACTGTAAATATTGGCGAAGAATCTTTACTTCAAATTGTGTGTGGAGCCCCTAACGTAAAAGAGGGTTTAATTGTTGTAATAGCTACTGTAGGTACAACTCTATATCCGATTAAGGGAAGTGAGTTTAAAATTAATAAGAGTAAAATCAGAGGTGAGTTAAGTCAAGGTATGATTTGCGCTGAAGATGAAATAGGTATTGGAAAAGCGCACGATGGAATTATTGTTTTAGATAAGAAACATCAACCAGGTACCAAAGTTTCTGAAATATTTGATAATTATTCAGATTCAATATTTAATATTGGTTTGACTCCTAACAGATCAGATGCAATGAGTCATCATGGTGTAGCTAGAGACTTAAGAGCTGCATTAATGCATAAAGGACAAAAAACTGAACTTTTAACTCCTTCAGTATCAAATTTTCATATCAATTCCAGAACAAAAAAAATAAATATTAAAATTTCAAACCAAAGTTTATGTCAAAGGTTTTCAGGAATATGCATAGAAAATATTAAAGTCGAAAGTTCTCCAAAATGGCTGCAAAATAAATTAAAATCTATTGGCCTATCTCCTGTTAATAATGTTGTAGACATTACAAATTATATTTTACATGAAGTAGGTCAGCCATTACACGCATATGATCTTGAAAAGATAAAATCAAATACTATTGAAGTTAAGACATTAAAAAAAGATACGGTATTTACAACATTAGATGGATTAGAAAGGAAATTAAACGAAACAGATTTAATGGTTTGCGATAAAAACAAACCTATGTGTATTGCAGGAGTTTACGGAGGAAATTATCATGGTGTTTCTAATGAAACAAAATCTATATTTTTAGAAAGTGCATATTTTAACCCAGTAAGTATTAGAAAAACTGCAAAAGATCACTCAATCAACAGTGATGCTTCTTTTAGGTTTGAGAGGGGAGTAAATATCGAATTAGTTGAGTATGCTTTAAAACGGGCAGCAATATTAATATGTGAGTTTTGTGATGGAAAAATTTGTAGTGATTTAATAGATGAATATCCTAAAAAAACTGAAAGTAAATCAATACTGCTTAATTTTGAAAAAACTAATAAGCTAATTGGTCAAGAAATACCTACAGAAGAAATTAAGTCTATTCTAACATCTTTAGATTTTAAAATTAATAATATTACCGAAACTGGTGTAGGAATTACTGTACCATTTTATAGGCATGATGTAACTAGGGAGTGTGATGTTGTAGAGGAAATTCTAAGAATTTATGGATTCAATGAAATTAATTTGTCAAATAAATTATCTATTTCCTTAAATACAATAGATCAAAACAAACATTTTAAAACAGAAAGTATAATCTCAAGCTATTTGAACTCATTAGGCTTCAATGAGATAATGAATAATTCTTTAACCAATAATGAATTAGATGTTGAAAAAAGAAAAAGTGTCCAAATAATAAACTCTATTAGTTCAGATGTTTCACAATTACGAACATCTTTATTAGAGTCTTCTTTAAAAACATTAAAATACAATTTAAATAGAAAAAACAGTAATACAAACTTTTACGAATTTGGTAAGATTTACGAAAACACTAAAGAAAAAAACAAAGAATCAAGAAGATTAGGAATTTTATTTTCAGGAAATATTATCGATAAAACATGGAATAGTGATGTTGTTAAAGCTGAGTTTTATATTTTAAAAAATATTGTTTTAAATATATTCAAAAGACTATCGGTTAATGTCAGTGAAAAAATAGTGAATTTTGAAGGTCTTGAAAATGTATTAGGAATATTTAATAATGATAAAAGAATAGCTATTTTAGGAAAAATCGATATCAAGTATAAGTCAATAATAGGAATTAATCAAGATGTATATTATGCTTCGATTGATATAGATTTATTACTTAATAATCTAACAAGTGAATTTCATAAATACAAAAACATTTCAAAATTTCCATCTGTAAACAGAGAGTTGAATTTTTTATTAGATAATGACATACAGTACAGCGAGATTAAAATCTTATTATTTCAAACCTCTAAAATCAAAAAACTTACAAGTATGAGTTTGTCTGATGTGTACATTGATAAAAAACTTCCTGAAGGAAAAAAATCCTATACTTTAAGTTTTTCTTTAATGGATAATGAGAAAACACTTACTGAAAAAGAAATTCAATCTACAATGACTAAAATTCAAAATACAATTGAAAATAAATTTACTGCAACACTTCGATCTCAGGATTTCTAGATAAAATGGCTAGTAATAATTATATAAAAATTTTTCAAGGTTCTTTTATTGAATCTAGCAGGTTGGTAGATGAGCTTAAAAAAATTAATATATTACCTATTGTTAAGAATGAAATGGAATCAGCGAGACTAGCTGGATTTGGTTCAGCTACCCTAAACTCAATATGTCTTTATGTATTTAAAGATGAAGTAAAAAAAACTAATAACTTACTAATTAAATTACGAATACAACTTATTTCTTAATTCCTGAATTTTAGGATCTTTTACATAAGAATCAAAGGAAGCTAACCTATCAATCACACCATTAGGAGTGATTTCAATAATCCTATTGCCTACAGATTGTGCAAATTCATAATCATGGGTCGTGATTATTACATTCCCTTTGAATTTCTTAATTGAATTGTTTAAAGCTGTAATTGATTCTAAATCCAAATGACTTGTAGGCTCATCAAACATCAATACATTTGATCTAAGCATCATCATTCTAGAAAGCATACATCTTACTTTTTCACCACCAGATAAGACATCACAAGTTTTTAAAGCTTCTTCTCCACTAAAAATCATTTTACCTAAAAACCCTCTAATGTAAACTTCTTCTCTTTCCTCATCATTTTTGGCCCACTGTCTTAACCAATCAACTAATGAAATTTTTTCTTTAAAAAACGAACTATTATCTAGTGGTAAATAAGATTGAGATGTTGTAATTCCCCAATCAAATCTTCCGCTACTTGGTTTTAAATTATTATTTAAAATCTCGTATAGTGCAGTTGTAGCTCTAGTATCTTTTGAATAAAGAACAACTTTATCCCCTTTGTTTAAATTAAAACTTATGTTTTTAAACAGTACGCTAGATGAGTCAGAAAAATTTAAATTTTCAAGACTTAATATCTGATCACCAGCTTCTCGTTCTGAAGTATATATAATTGCAGGATACCTTCTAGATGAAGGCTTAATATCCTCTATATTTAAATTATCTAGCATTTTCTTTCTAGAAGTAGCTTGTTTAGACTTTGAAGCATTAGCGCTAAAACGAGAAATAAAATCTTCTAATTCTTTCTTTTTTTCTTCTGCTTTTCTATTTTGTTGTGTTTTTTGTCTTAATGCTAACTGGCTCGATTCATACCAAAAAGTATAATTTCCAGAAAAATGATTTATTTTTCCAAAATCTATATCAGAAATATGTGTGCATACTGAATCTAAGAAATGTCGATCGTGAGAAACAACAATTACTGTATTATCATAATTTGCAATAAAGTTTTCTAACCATGTAATTGTTTCGAAATCTAAATCATTTGTAGGCTCATCCATAATAAGAACATCTGGACTTCCAAATAAAGCTTGGGCTAGTAAAACCTTAACTTTTTGAATACCATCAAGCTCTGCCATGGTCTTATAATGTAACTCTTCCTTTATATCTAAATTTGATAATAATGCTGCAGCTGAACTTTCAGCATTCCATCCATCCATTTCCTCATACTCTAACTGTAGAACCCCTACTCTATCACTGTCCTTATCAGAAAAATCTGATTTTGAATAAATTTCATCCATTTCTTTTTTAAGACTGAAAAGGCTTTTATTACCCATAATAACAGTTTCCAAAACTTGTTTGGCATCAAAAGCAAAATGATCTTGCTCTAAAACCGACAATCTTTTTCCAGGCTCTAAATGAATATTTCCAGAATTTGGTTCAATTAATTTAGATAAAATTTTCAAAAAAGTAGATTTCCCTGCTCCATTAGCACCTATTATTCCGTAACAATTGCCTTTTAAAAAAGCTGTATTAACATCGTCAAACAAAACTCTTTTACCAAATTGAACTGAAAGATTTGAAACACTTAACATATTTTTTTAATTAAGGTGGTAAATTTAACAAAATCAAGGTTATGATTATTCTATATTTAGAATAATTTTAATACATTCATTTTAATAATAAGTTTTGAAAAAAATACTATTAATAATATTATTACTATCTATCTCATGTTCCGATAAAGAGATAACATATATAGGTGGGAAGATTTTAAAAAAAACTAGCGATGAAATTTCTATTTTAAAAGATGAGAAACTAATAAAAAAAATAGCGATTAATAAAAATGGAGAATTTTTTTCAAAATTAGATAGTATAAATGATGGTTTATATAATTTTATTCATCTTCCAGAGTTTCAATATTTAATATTTGAAAAGGGAGACAGTATAGTTTTAAGGCTAGATGTTTTAGATTTTGACGAATCTTTAGTCTTTACGGGAAAAGGATCTTCTAAGAATAACTATTTAATAGATGTTTTTCTTAAACACGAAGAAGAAAATGAATTTATAAAATCAAAATTCAAGTCAAACGACATAAATTTTATTAAAATTATTGATTCCTTAATTAATGTAAAAATCACTAAATTTTCTAAATTTAAAAATTCTAATAAAATTAATCGTTCAACTGAGTTAATTTTAGAATATGCAATAAAACTACCGATATATTCAAATGTTGAGTATTTTATTTCAAATTTTAGTTCATCTATAAAATCTAACGATATTTATAAGTATAGAGAAGATATTGATTTAAATCTTGAAACTTTTTCTCACTTTAAACCCTACTTAGATTACATAATTTCAAGAACAATCAATCATTCTAATCTAAATGTCAATACTGGTTCCCATAATTCTTTAAATTATAATTTAAAAAGATTAGAGTTTGTTAATAAAAACATAACTCATCCAAAAATTAAAACAAAAATCTATAGATATATAGGATTTGAATATTTATTAAAAGAATCAGAATTGATAAATATCGATACTTTTCTAAATAAATTCTTAGAATATTCTAATAACATATCTACTAATAAAGAAATTAATGAGTTATACAATAATATTTTTATACTTCAAGTTAATAACAATATGCCTCAAGTAAATTTAGTCAACGAAAAAAATATTGTAAAAGATATAACTGAATTCTATAGTGATAAACCTATCATTTATGTTTTTTGGTCTTACGACCAAAATTCACATCAAATTGCTCTCTTTAATAGAATAAACAAAATATTAAATTTAAACTCAAAATTTAACATACGAACAATTAATATTAATGATGATAATTTAAAATGGAAAAAAATAATCAATTTACTAAAAAAAAGAAAAAAATTACATCATTTTAGATCAGATGATTTTGATGATATGAGCAAAAAAATGATACTCAACAATTTAAATAAAGTTATAATCACTAATAAATATGGTAAAATAAAAAATATTTTAAACGTTACTGATCTTGAAAAACTTTTTAATATAAATTAATTACCTTTTTTATAATCTGCAAGGAATTTTTCTAAACCAATATCTGTTAAAGGATGCTTAATTAGGCCTTTAATCGAAGAAAGTGGTCCTGTCATTACATCAGCACCTATCTTAGCACAATCTATAACATGCATAGTGTGACGTATTGAAGCAGCAAGTATTTGCGTATTAAAAGCGTAATTATCATATACATTTGCAATTTCAGAAATTAAATTTAATCCATCTGTTGAAATGTCGTCTAACCTCCCAATAAAGGGCGATACATAGGTTGCTCCAGCTTTAGCAGCTATAAGAGCTTGACCAACAGAAAAAATCAGAGTACAATTAGTTCTAATTCCTTTATTTGAAAAATGCTTAATCGCTTTTATACCTTCTAAAATCATTGGAATTTTTACTACAATTTGAGAGTGTAATTTAGCTAGAGCTTCTCCTTCTTTAACCATTCCTTTAAAATCAGTTGAAATTACTTCAGCAGAAACATCTCCATCAACTATGTTACAAATTTTCACATAATGATCTAAAATGTTTTGGTGACCTGTTATACCCTCTTTTGCCATTAGAGATGGATTTGTAGTTACACCATCAAGTACACCTAAATCTTGTGCCTCTTTAATTTGTTCTAGATTAGCAGTGTCAATAAAGAATTTCATAAATAATATTTTTAATTTTTGTTATAATAAAGTAATATGTTTTCAAACAGTCTATCTGGCAAAATGCTTTTTAAAACTATTGAAAATTTTTGAATAAACGTGCCTACTTTATAGTGAATTTTAGGTTTTTTAGTTTTAATTATTTTGTAAACTAATTTTGAAATAATATCAGGAGAAAGAGCATTCTTTACTTGATTGTTAGCAGAATTGATGCTTTTTTTATAATCTTTCTTATATAAAGATCCTGGCAAACTTGGACTATTTATCCTTCTTGAAATTATTTCAGTTTTAAAATCACCAGGTGCAATATTAACAACTTTAATATTAAACTTATTTAATTCCATACTAAATGCTTCTCCAACTATTTCCATTGAACTTTTAGTAGCGCTATAAACACCTCTATATGGAAGGGCAAAATAACCCATAATTGATGTAATATTAATAATCAAACCAGTTTTATGTCTTCTCATTGAAGGAATACATTGCTTAATAATATTTATAGGTCCAAAAAAATTTGTTTCAAAGGCTGATTTTATATCTGATTCTGCAGTTTCTTCCATAGGGCCAGTAATTCCTATTCCAGCATTATTTATTAATACATCTAACCTACCCTCTTTTTTTACAATATGACTAACAGTGTTCTTAATATGTTCAATATCTGTAATATCACATTTTAGCAGCTTAAATTTATTGACATCATACTTTTCGGGATTTCTACATGTCCCATAAACATTAAAACCTTTAGAGGATAGATAGAGTGCAATAGATTTACCTATTCCAGATGAAGCACCAGTAACTAGAACTGTTTTAGACATAAAAAAAGGGCAAGCTACTTACATCACACCGCTACAACCATCGACCCTTGCTGTGTTCCCACCCTGGGGGATTAAATAGGAGCTGGTTGTGTAAGACTTGCCCAAGACAAATATATAGATATAAGTTTTTATAATTAAATATGTTAAGGATTAATTATTAATATTTAAATTTGGCTAATAAATTTATTCATGAAAATCCTTAAATTATATATATTATTTATTTTATTTATACTTTTCTCTTGTGGAATTAAAGTAAATCACAACTATTCTTTAGATATTTCTAAATCAAATGAGTATTTAAACAATGGTAATATTATAAATTTGGCAATAAACAATCCTTCTAATAACCTTTTAACAGATTTAACTTTCTCTATTGATGATATTAAAATTGAAACAAAACATGTTTTAAATAATAAATTGGGAGTAAACACATTGCGAGCTTCCTTTAAGGTAAATAATGAAATTTTTATTGTTCAGAAAGATATAATCATATATTCAAATACTAAACCTAAGCTTTATACTTATAAAATTATAAATGAATTTGATCACGACATGAATTCATATACTCAAGGACTTGAGTTTGATAATGACTATAATTTATATGAAGGAACAGGAAAGTATGGATATTCAACACTAAAAAAAATAGATTTTAAAACGGGAAAAATTTTAAATAAAATATTTTTAGATAAATCATATTTTGGAGAAGGAATAACGATACTAGATGATAAAATATTTCAGTTAACATGGAAGGAAAATATTGGTTTTGTATATAATAAAAATGACTTTAAATTGATTAAATCATTTAATTACAAAAATAGTATAGAAGGATGGGGATTGTGTAATGATGGTCAAAAACTATATAAATCAGATGGTACAGAAAAAATATGGGTCCTTGACCCAATAAACTTAAAGGAACTTTATAGTTTTAGTGTTGTAACAAATAATAAAATAATTAAAAAAATAAATGAATTAGAATGGCATAATGGAAAGATATATGCTAATACTTACCAATTTAATAAAGAAGTGGGTTTAATTATTGATCCGAAAAGCGGTAAAGTTGAGGGAGTTATTGATTTTAATGGTTTGAAAGCCAAAGTAAAACAACATTCTAAACTTGATGTGTTAAATGGTATAGCTTATAATAAAAAAAGAGAAACCTTTTTTGTTACAGGAAAAAATTGGAATAAATTATTTGAAATTAAAATATTAGAAAATCAATAATTAAATAATGCTCTTCCTTTCATTAAAAGATTAACCTTTTTTTTAACACTGTTAATTTCTAAAACATTATCCGGTTGTTTTATAACTCTATCAATTAATTCTACTATTTTAACCATATCTAGTTCTTTGAGTCCTCTAGTAGTTATTGCTGGAGTTCCAAATCTAATTCCAGATGTAACAAAAGGAGATTTATCGTCAAATGGTACCATGTTTTTATTTGCTGTAATATCAGCTTTAACTAGTGCTAGTTCAGCATCTTTCCCCGAAATATTTTTATTTCTTAAATCAATTAACATCATGTGATTATCTGTTCCTCCAGAAATTATATTATAATCTCTTTTAACAAATTCTTCAGCCATTGCTTTTGCATTTTGCCTAACTTGTATCATATAATCCATAAAGTCATCTTTTAATGCTTCTCCAAACGCTATTGCTTTCCCAGCAATGACATGTTCTAAAGGTCCACCTTGATTTCCCGGAAATACTGCTAAATCTAATAATGAAGACATTTTTTTTAATGAACCATTTTTTAATTTTAATCCAAATGGATTGTCGAAATCTTCTCCCATTAATATTAACCCCCCTCTAGGTCCTCTTAGAGTTTTATGAGTTGTAGTTGTAACAACATGACAATAAGGAATAGGGTCGTTTAAAATACCCTTAGCGATTAGTCCTGAGGGGTGAGAAATGTCTGCTAATAGAAAAGCATCTACTCGATCAGCAATATCTCTAAACTTTTCAAAATCAATATCTCTTGAGTAAGCAGAAGCACCTGCTATAATTAGTTTTGGCTTTTCTCTTTTAGCAATTTCTAAAATCTTATCATAATTTAATATTCCAGTTTCTTTTTCAACTCCATAAAAAACAGGATCATATAACCTTCCACTAAAATTGACTGGGGAACCGTGTGTTAGGTGTCCGCCATGAGATAAATCGAATCCTAGAATTTTGTCACCTGGGTCTAAAAAAGCATGATATACAGCTGTGTTAGCTTGTGATCCAGAATGAGGTTGAACGTTAGCATAAGAGGCACCAAAAAGTTCTTTGGCTCTATTTATGGCTAAGGTTTCTATTTGATCTACAACTTCACATCCCCCATAATATCTTTTACCAGGATATCCTTCTGCATATTTATTTGTTAAAACTGAGCCAGTGGCAGCCATAACTGCTGGACTAGTAAAGTTTTCAGATGCAATTAACTCAACTCCATTTAATTGTCTAATCTCTTCTTTAATAATTAAATCATTTATTTCCTTGTCAACTCTCATTTTATAATTTTTAAACAAACTTAAACATGAAAAAAGATCAAACCAATAAATAAATTAGATTATAACACTAAATTATTAAAAAACAATTAACAATTTAAGTTATATGATCATTCAAACTAGAAAAATTAATATCTGAATGAGAAGTGTGGTATAATACTTTATCATTATTTATTAATATTAACTGGGGAGACTCGTGAAAAACATTGTATTTATCAGCAATAGCATTTGACAAACCTTTCATTCTAACTACATCTACGTAAATGTAATTATGAATATTCAATTTTCTGTTAAAAGCTAACTCAAACCTTTTAAAAACAATTTTACTAATAATACATCTTGGTGAATGTTTAAAAATAACAATGTTATTGTCTTTTGATTTAGGAACTTCATTTATAGAATTAATTTCAATCCAATTTATTTTCGACATATAAGTGAAATATACTTGTTAACTTTACTATGTGATTAAAAAAGTAAATATACTAAATAAGAAAGCTAAATTCGAATATGAACTATTGGATGAATATTCGGCAGGAATTGTATTGACAGGCACTGAAATTAAATCTATTAGAGATGGTAAAGCCTCTATTTCTGAAAGCTTTTGTGAATTTAGTGACTCAGGTGAATTATTTATTGTCAATATGTTTATAGATGAATACACTTTTGGAAACCATTATAATCATCAAACAAGAAGTCAAAGGAAATTGCTTTTAAATAAAAAAGAATTAAAAAAATTATTTAAAGAAGTTCGTAATACCGGTTTAACTATAATTCCTCTTAAAGTATATATTAATGATAATGGATTTGCAAAAATCTTAATTTCTCTAGCTAAGGGAAAAAAGACATATGATAAAAGGCAGGTTATTAAAAACAGAGAGAATAAAATTCAATTAGATAGATTAAAAAAGAAATAAATTTAATTTATGTTTTTAAGCATTGGAACAAAATTAAATTTTCCTAATTTATTTTTCTCAAATTTAGTTTTACTTTTTCTAACTATCAAAGTCATTTCTTGATCAATATTTCCAATAGGTATCACAATTTTTCCGCCAACTTTCAATTGAAGAAGTAGTTTTTTAGGAACTTCTGAAGCTCCAGCAGTAACCAATATCTTGTCAAATGGTGCTTGCTCTGGCATACCTAAATAGCCATCTCCATATTTGATTGATTTAGGGTTATAACCCAATTCATTTAATCTCTTCATGGATTTTCTATATAAAACATGTTGCCTTTCAACCGTGTAGACATTAGCTTTTAACTTAACTAATACAGCTGTCTGGTAACCAGAACCTGTGCCTATTTCAAGTACTTTATCGTTATTTTCTATTTCTAGAATCGATGTTTGAAAAGCAACTGTATAGGGTTGAGATATAGTTTGATTAGAATCAATAGGAAATGCTTTGTCTAAATAAGCATATGACTCAAAATCCTTATCAATAAATAAATGTCTTGGAATATGTAAAATAGCGTCTATCACCGTTTTAGAACTAATTCCTTTACTTATTAGCTGATCAACTAATCTTTTCCTTAATCCTTTATGTTTTGAGGTATCTAACAATAGCTTTTAATTATCGTAAAATTAATGAATAAGAATTGTATTTTTGAAAAAAATTTATATGTTAAAAGCTGGTGTTATTGGAACAGGTCATTTAGGCTCTATTCATCTTAAACTTCTTAAGGAATCAAATTTATATAAAGTTATTGGATTTCATGATAGTGATTTAAAAAGGTCTAAAGAATTAGTTAATGATTTTGTTTTTTTTAAAGACTCTAATGAATTAATAAATTCAGTTGACGTTGTTTTTATATGTTCAAATACTCCTTCTCATCATTCTATAGCGAAGAAATGTTTAGAAAATAATAAACATATTTTTATTGAAAAACCCATTACTTCAACAATTGAACAAGCGAAAGAGTTGGTTGACTTAGCAAAACAGAATAACCTAAAGGGTCAAGTTGGACATGTTGAACGCTTTAACCCAGCTTATGTAAGCGTAAAAGAAACAATAAAGAATCCTAAATTTATAGAATGTCATAGGCTTGCTGAATTTAATCCAAGGGGAAATGATGTTTCAGTGGTATTAGATCTTATGATTCATGATATAGATATTGTTCTTAGTATAGTCAAATCCAAAATTAAATCTGTAAATGCAAATGGAGTCTGTGTAATTAGTGAAACACCTGATATCACTAATGCTAGAGTAGAATTTGAAAATGGTTGTGTTGCAAACTTTACTGCAAGCAGAATTTCATTAAAAAATATGAGAAAAACTCGTTTATTTCAAAATGACGCGTACATTTCTGTCGATTTTCTAGAAAAGAAAAGTGAAATCGTTAAAATATCTGATACTATTAATAGTTTAGATAAATATGCTATGATTATTAAAAATAATAGTGGAGAAAAAAAACAAATATATTATAAGAATCCAGTAATAAATCCAACAAATTCTATTATTGAAGAACATGAATCATTTGCTAATTCAATAACGAACAATTCAACGCCAATAATTAGTTTGGAAGATGGTTATTTAGCGCTGAGCTTGGCGAACCAAATTATCAAAAATATTTAATGAATATAGCTAATAATTTATCAGAAATTAAATCAAAAATTCCCCGCTACGTTAAATTAGTTGCCGTTTCAAAAACTAAACCAGTTGAAGATTTAGAAGTAGCTTATAAAGCTGGTCAATTGCACTTTGGTGAAAATAAAATTCAAGAACTTGTTTCAAAACATGATGCCCTTCCAAAAGATATCAAATGGCACATGATTGGACATCTTCAAACAAATAAAGTAAAATACATAGCTCCATTTGTACACTTAATACATAGCGTAGACAGTGTCAAACTTATTAAAGAAGTCAATAAGCAAGCTGTCAAAAACGATAGGATTATTAATGTTTTAATTCAGATTGATATTTCTAAAGATGAAACAAAATTTGGATTTTCATTTAATGATTTTGAATTGATTTTTAATGACAACCTTTTATCTACTTTTAATAACATTAAAGTCATTGGATTAATGGGAATGGCTAGTTTTACTAATGATAAAAATATCGTAAGAGGTCAATTTAATTCTTTAAAAGAGTTATATGTAAAACATAAAGAATCTTTATCTCTGGAATTTTTATCAATGGGAATGAGTGGAGATTATAATATAGCTATAGAATGTCAGAGTAATTTAATCAGACTTGGCAGTACTATTTTTGGAAAACGTAAATAAAAAATATTGTATTCAATTATTGATGTAGAAACAACTGGGGGAAAATTCAATGAAGAAGGAATTACTGAAATTGCCGTCTATAAATTCGATGGTATAAATATTATTGATCAGTTTATAAGTCTAGTTAATCCGGAAATACCAATCCAACCATTTGTACAACAATTAACTGGAATAACAGATAAGATGTTGATAAATGCACCTAAATTTTATCAGATTGCAAAAAGGATATTAGAGATTACTGAAAAAACTGTTCTGGTAGCACATAACTCATCATTTGACCATAGAATGTTAAAAATAGAGTTTGACAGGTTAGGATTTGATTTTATAATTCCTCAGTTATGTACGGTTAAATTATCAAAAAAACTTGTTCCAAATATGGAGTCTTACAAATTAGGAAACTTGGTTAAATCTCTTGGGATTCCAATAAGTAATAGGCACAGAGCATCCGGAGATGCTCTAGCTACCGTAGAGTTATTTAAATTATTATTAGTAAAAGATATTGAAAAAGAAATTTTCAATAAATTAATTATTAATGAAAGTGTTAAAAAAGAAAATAAATGGGTTAATCTGGTTAAAGACTTAAAAAATGAAACAGGAATTTACTATTTCCATAATTCTAAAGGTCAAATTATATACATAGGAAAAAGTAAATCAATAAAAAATAGAGTTAACCAGCATTTAACTGGAAATAGTAATAAATCATTAAAAATTAGATTAGAATTATCAGACATAAGTCATGAACATACAGGAAGTGAACTGGTAGCTTTACTTAAAGAAAATAAAGAAATTAAAATCCATCAACCTAAGTTCAATATTTTATTAAAAAGGACAATAAAGAAATTTGGTTTAGAAATTTGCATTGATATTAATAATTTTAAATTTTTAAGAATTTCTCATTATCAAGATTCTAAAGATTTTATTGAAACTTATTCCTCTTTAAAAATTGCAAATAAAAAATTATCATTTTTAAACAACAAATATAATCTTGAAAACAACAAATCCGAAGAAAGTAATTGTAAAATAAATGATCTAATAAAAGATCATAGCTTTCAGTATACTAATATGCTTATAATTGACAAAGGAAGAAGTATTGATGAGAAAAGTGTTATACTGATCAAAAATAAAAAATATGTTGGTTATGGGTATTTTACATTGAATTATCAAATTAATAATATAGAAATTTTAGAATCTTTAATTACAAATTCAAAAACAATTGAAGAACCTGAACTTTTAATTATCAATTTTTTGAAAAAACATAAAATTGAAAAAATAATTAATATTGATAAATCAGTATGAAAAAAACTTTAATAACCATTTCTGGCCCTACAGCAGTTGGTAAAACAAAGTTTAGTGTACAGCTAGCAAAATCACTAAATTGTGAAATTATTTCCTGTGATTCAAGACAGTTTTATAAAGAGATGAATATAGGAACTGGAGTTCCTTCAAAAAAAGTTCTTTCAAGCGTTAAGCATCATTGTATTCAGCATATATCTATTCTAGAACGTTATACTATTAATGATTTTGAAAGAGAATCAAATAAAATCTTAACTGATACATTTAAAAATAATAATTTTGTGATAATGGTTGGAGGATCAGGTTTATATATGGATGCTTCTATAAACGGCTTAGATGTTTTTCCTGAAATAGATTTAAATGTAAGAAAAGATTTAAATGATCAATATATCAATAAAGGAATAGAATTTCTTCAAAATAAATTACAAAAACTTGATCCTGAATACTATAAAACAATAGATGTTAATAACTACAGAAGAATTGTCAGAGCTTTAGAAGTCTGCATATCTTCAAATAAACCTTTTTCAAGTTTTTTAAATAAAAAAAATGTGAACCGGCCCTACTCTGTTTTTCCAATAGCAATTAACATAGAAAGAAAAAACTTATACAAGTTAATTAATAAAAGAGTAGATGAAATGATTGATAATGGTTTATTGAATGAAGTGAAAACTCTTGAAAATTATAAAAATTTAACTGCACTTCAGACAGTTGGATATAAAGAGTTATTTGAATATTTAAATAGTAAAAAACCGATTGACTACTACATTGATGAGATTAAAAAAAACACAAGAAGGTATGCTAAAAGACAACTTACTTGGTTAAACAAAAAAAATAATCTTCTCTGGTTAGATCAAAATTATAAAATTGATGACATAATTTCTACTTATTTGGATTCAAAATAATTATCAACATTGGATTTAATTCTAAGTTGAATGTCACTTGTATCAGATTTGATAAATTTAGATCCAGTAATCTTTTCATATAGTTCTATATAACGTTCTGAAACTACTTTTATATAATCTGAACTCATTGAAGGAACAATTTGATCTTGTTTTCCTTGAAAGTCATTTTCTATAAGCCATTGTCTTACAAATTCTTTAGATAATTGCCTTTGAGGTAATTTTGATTTTTGTAATTTTTTATATGAGTTTAAATAAAAATATCTCGATGAATCAGGAGTATGGATTTCATCAATCAAAATAATCTCTCCTTTGGAATTCTTACCAAATTCGTATTTGGTATCAACTAAAATCAAACCTTGTTTATTAGCAATTTTTGAACCTTCTTTAAAAAGTTTATGAGTATAATCTTCTAAAATTTTATAATCTTCTTTTGAAACAATTTTTTGATTTAATAGATCTTCTTTAGAAATATCCTCATCGTGTTGACCATCTATCGCTTTAGTTGTTGGAGTTATAATTGGGAAATTAAATTGATCATTTTCTATCATGCCCTCAGGCATTTTGATTTCACAAATTTTTCTAACTCCAGATTTGTATAATCTTGCTGCATGACCAGACAAATATCCTCTTATAACCATTTCAATCTTGAAAGGTTCGCAAATTTGACCAATTGAAACATTAGGATCTGGTGAGTCTATAAGCCAGTTTTGAACAATATGAGATGTTTCTTTTAACATTTTGCATGCAATTTGATTCAAAATCTGTCCTTTATAAGGAATTCCTTTTGGTAAAACTACATCAAAGGCAGATAATCTATCAGATGCTACCATCACTAAAAATTCATTATTAACATTGTATACATCTCTTACTTTTCCTGAATATTTAGAAAGTTGATTTTTAAATTTAAAGTCAGTTTTTGTAATTGCTCTCATAATTAATTATCCTGTTCGATTTTCTTGTATGCGTCTATTATTCTTTTAACTACTTCATGTCTTAATACATCACTATCATCTAAATGAACTATTTTAATTCCTTTAATATTTTCAAGCATAATACCCGCTTGTTTTAATCCAGATGTAGTTTTTTTAGGTAAATCAATTTGTCCTGGATCCCCTGTGATCATGAATTTAGCATTGTTACCCATTCTGGTTAAAAACATTTTCATTTGATTATGAGTAGCATTTTGTCCTTCGTCTAAAATAACAAAAGCATTATCTAAAGTTCTTCCTCTCATATATGCTAATGGTGCAATTTCAATTACTCCTCTTTTAATATGATCTTCAAGTTTTTCAATAGCAATCATTTCTTTCAAAGAATCATACAAAGGTTGCATATAAGGATCTAATTTATCTTTTAAGTCGCCAGGTAAAAAACCTAAGCTCTCACCTGCTTCAACGGCTGGTCTTGTTAAAATTATTTTTTTTACAGCTTTATCTTTTAAAGCTTTAACCGCAATAGCAATTCCGGTATATGTTTTACCAGTTCCAGCTGGGCCAATAGCAAAAACCATATCATTATTTTCAAAAGCTTCTACAATTTTAATTTGATTAATAGTATGTGCCTTTATCGGCTTCTTGCCAACTCCATGTAGAATGAGTCTACTTTGACTAGCTTTAATTAAATTTTTACCATTACCACTTAGCATAGAGTTTATCAGAGTTTTATTAATAATATTGTTCGGATTTTTCATAAACAATATTAAAGTATCAAGCCTAATAATTAATTGAGTGATTAATGATTCATCTCCTTCCAGTATGAGTCTATCTCCTTTGGAAATTATTTTGATTTTTATGAATTGTTTCTTGATTAATGAAACTAGGTCATAGTCTTTTTTATCAAAAAATTCTGAGGGGTGTATCTGATTTATAAAATATTCTATTTTTTTCACTTAAGCTATGCTTGTTATTAATTGGCAAGTTGTAAATTTATGTAATTTTTAATCTTATACATTAAATTTTTTTTAACAAATGAGTCTAATTACATTAACAACTGATTTTGGTAATAAAGATCACTTTGTTGGTTCGGTTAAAGGTGCTTTATACAGTGAGATTGAAAATGTAAATATTGTTGACATTTCTCATAATATATCTCCATTTAACATAATAGAAGGTGCCTATATAATACAAAACTCCTACAAGAATTTTCCTGAAGGTTCAATTCATATTATTGGAGTTGATTCAGAAAAAACACCAGAACAAAATCATATAGCAATGATATTAGATGGTCATTACTTTATATGTGCTAATAATGGAATAATGTCTTTGATTTCTTCAAGAATTAATCCAGAAAAAATCATTGAAATCAATATTCACAATCATAAATCAACCAGTTTTACAGTTTTAGATGTGTTTGTTAAAGTTGCAGCTCACATATACAGAGGAGGTTCTATTGATCTAGTTGGTAAAAGAATTCAAGAATTAAAAGAGCTTTATGACATAAACCCTATTGTTAATGAGAAAAATAAAGAAATTATAGGTAATGTTATATATATAGATAATTATGAGAATGTTATAACTAATATTTCTAAAAATTTATTTGACGAATTCGGCAAGTCTAGGCCTTATGTTATTAATGCTAGAAATTATAAATTTGAATCTATAGTTAATTCATATAGTGAGGCGATTAAGTTTAATGTTAAAAAAGAAATTAGAAAAGAAGAAGGCAAGAAGTTAGCTCTTTTTAATAAATCTAATTTTCTTGAATTAGCTATATATAAAAGCAATCCAGGCAATACTGGAGGAGCAAGCAGTTTGTTTGGTTTAAATTACAGGGATTTAGTAACAATTAAATTTGAATAATAACTTGTAAAAAGTGTTAATAAATTAGTTTTATTTTGACGATAGTTTCTAATATATTTACTATTATATAATTTAATTATGAAGTTTATAGTTTCAAGTTCTTTATTACTTAAGAACATTCAAGTATTAGGAGGTATTTTAAACACTAATAATACCCTGCCAATATTAGATTACTTTTTATTTGAAGTATCTGAAAATCTTTTAAAGATAACCGCGTCAGATTTAGAAACTACTCTAAGCGCTGATATTAAAATTGATTCAGCTGACACTGGTTCTTTAGCAGTTCCTGCTAAACTACTTATTGATACTTTAAAAACATTCCCGGAACAGCCTTTAACATTTAATGTTTTAGAAAATAATACAATTGAGATTAGCTCAAACCATGGCAAGTATTCTCTAGCTTACGCTAAAGGAGATGAATTCCCTAAAACATTAGCTATATCGGACGCTTCTAATTCTACTATTTCATCTCAAGTTCTATACCAAGCAATCAATACAACAATTTTTGCTTCTGGAAATGATGATTTAAGACCTGTAATGAGCGGGGTATTTTTTCAGTTTTCAAATGAAAATTCAACCTTTGTCGCAACAGATGCACACAAATTAGTTAGATACGTTAGAACAGATTATACTTCCGAAAAATTAGTCGAATTTATAATGCCTAAAAAACCTCTTACTGTTTTAAAAGGCATATTAATGAGTGAAAATATTGATGTTGATATTGAATATAATGAAAGTAATGCGAAATTTACATTCTCTAATCTTTCATTAACATGTAGACTTATTGACGGAAAATACCCTAATTATGAAGCTGTAATTCCTAAAGAAAATCCTAATGTATTAACAATAGACAGAGGATTATTTTTAAACTCAGCTAAAAGAGTTAGTATATTTTCAAATAAAACTACTCATCAAATAAGATTAAAGATTACAGGTAATGAATTAATTATTTCTGCCGAAGACTTAGACTATAGTAATAAAGCTGAAGAAAGACTAAGTTGTAATTATAATGGAGATGATATCCAAATAGGTTTTAATTCTAGATTTTTAGTTGAAATGCTTTCCAATTTAAGTTCAGATGAAGTTAAACTTGAATTATCTCTTCCTAACAGGGCAGGTATTTTAACACCAACAAAGCTAGGTTCCGATTCTGAACAAATTACAATGTTAGTTATGCCAGTAATGCTAAATTCCTAAAGATAATAATCAGTTCTAATAAAATTAGACTTCTTAGAATCTATCATTTCTCTTAAAATACTCTTATTTAATTCATTATCCTTTGAAGCTACAAATGTTCTTATAGAAAAAGATCTTAAAGCATCATGCACACTTAGAGTTGCAACAGCTGAATCTTTCCGACCAGTAAAGGGATAATTATCTGGTCCTCTTTGACAAGCGCTGTTTAAATTAACTCTGCATACTAAATTCACTAGAGAATCAATTACTGGCCCTAAAGCATCTACATCTTTTCCAAAGATACTGGCTTGCTGTCCATAATTTGAATCAGCCATATCGTTCAAAGGATCAGAAACGTCAATAAATGAAACAACTGGAACAACTGGTCCGAACTGCTCTTCTTCAAATACTCTCATTTTTTTTGAAACTGGATATAAAACTGCAGGAAAAGTAAAATTTTTAGTTCTTTGCCCTCCTTTTTTGTTTATAATTTTCGCACCTAATGAAGTAGCATCCTCAATTAAATCCGAAATATATTGAGGTTTTGATGGTTCTGGAAGAGGAGTTAATAATGTGTTTTCCCATGGCATACCTAACTCTAATTCATCAACCTTTTTTGAAAATTTAGAAAGAAACTCATCCTTTATATCTTCATGAACATAAATGATTTTTAAAGCAGTACATCTTTGTCCATTAAATGATAGCGAACCAGAAAGACATTCATTTACAGTTAAATCTAAATCAGCATCTTTTAATATAATTGCAGGATTTTTAGCCTCTAAACCTAATACTAAACGTAATCGATTTTTTTGAGGATGTAAATCTTGTAATGCAATAGCTGATGAACTATGCCCAATTAATGATAAAACATCAATTTTTCCACTTTTCATTATAGGAGAAGCTATAATCCTTCCTCTTCCAAAAACGATATTAACTACTCCTGGCGGAAAAGATTCTTTGAAAGCTTCTAAAAGAGGTGCTATTAATAAAACTCCATGTTTAGCAGGCTTAAATATCGTTGTATTACCCATTATAATCGCTGGAATAAGTAATGCAAAAGTTTCATTTAATGGATAATTATATGGACCCAAGCAAAGAACAACTCCTAATGGACCTCTTCTGATTAATGCTCTAACTCCAGACTCATTTTGAATAGTTGCACCCTTCCTGTCAATTCTTTTATACTCTTCAATAGTATCATTAATGTATTGAATTGTTCTATCAAATTCTTTTTCAGAATCATTTAAGTTTTTTCCAATTTCCCACATTAAGAGTTTTACTATTTCATCTCTTTTAAGAATCATTTTCTCAACAAAAGCAGACATGCAATTAATTCTTTCGTAAACTTTCATTCTTGGCCACTTTCCCTTTCCTGAATCATAAGAATTTGACGCTGCATTCAAAGCCTCCATTGCTAATTCAGATGACATTTCAGGAGATGTTCCTATTAAAAGCGGTTCCTTTTCATCGCTATCACATAATAGAGTAGAATAAACATTAGCTTTATTTCCTGACCATTTAGAAATTTTTCCATTAATTAAGTATTCATTATGATGAATGATACTATTTATTTGAAATTTTGTAGGAACTGAATTCATATATTTTTTTAATTGATTGATTTCATTGATTTCATTGAATTTCTTAGCTTTTTTCCAATAATCTCAACTGGGTGGTTTCTTATTATTTCATTTATTTTAATTAACTGTGAATTGTCAATTTTATTTTTATTTAAAAATTTATCTCCAATATGATTGTTAGAAATCGTCTTATAGAATTCGTTAAGCAATGGCTTGCACGCATGATCAAATAAATAACATCCGTATTCAGCAGTATCAGAAATTATTCTATTCATTTCAAACAACTTATTTTTTGCTATTAGATTAGAAATCAAGGGGGTTTCATGTAATGATTCATAATATGCTGATTCAGCAATAATTCCTGATTTGGTCATTGTCTCAAATGCTAGTTCAACACCTGAGCGAATAAATGCAACCATAAGTAATCCATTGTCAAAAAATTCTTGTTCTGTAATTTCATCAGCTGTTATTATAGTTTTTTCAAAGGTTGTTTCTCCAGTCTGAGCTCTCCATTTTAATAAATTCACATCATTATTAGCCCAGTCTTTCATCATTGTTGATGAAAAATGACCAGACATTATATCATCCATATGTTTTTGAAACAACGGTCTCATAATAAACTTTAATTCCTCTGATATTCTGAAAGCTTCAATTTTAGCTGTATTATTTAGCCTGTCCATCATATTAGTGATTCCGCCATGTTTTAAGGCTTCAGTAATCGTTTCCCATCCAAACTGAATTAATTTAGAAGCATAACTAGGGTTAACACCATTTTCAACCATTTTATTAAATGATAATATAGAACCAGTTTGCAGTACTCCGCACAATATTGTTTGTTCTCCCATTAAGTCTGACTTAACCTCAGCAACAAAAGAGGACTCTAACACACCTGCTTTATGTCCTCCTGTAGCAACAGCATAAGCTTTTGCAAGATTCAAGCCATTTTTATGCGGATCATTAGCTGGGTGGACTGCTATAAGTGTTGGAACTCCAAAACCTCTTTTATATTCTTCTCTGACTTCACTTCCTGGAGACTTAGGCGCTACCATTATCACTGTGATATCATTTCTCACAGTCAAACCTTCTTCTACTATATTAAAGCCATGAGAATATGAAAGTATCGAATCTTTTTTCATTAATGGCATTAGTTTATTAACAACATCAGTATGATTTTTATCTGGAGTTAAGTTAAGTACCATGTCAGCTTCTGGAATCATTTCTTCAAACGTTCCAACTTTAAATTCATTTGAGATAGCATTGTTGTAAGAATCTCTTTTTTGATCAATTGCAGACTGCCTTAATGCATAGGAAATATTCAAACCAGAATCTCTCATGTTTAAACCCTGATTCAAACCTTGGGCTCCACATCCAATAACTACTATATTTTTTTCTTTTAATAAAGAAACTCCATCTTTAAATTCAGAGGAGTCCATAAGTCTGCATTTTGCTAATTGCTCAATTTTTTGACTTAATGGTAATTGATTAAAGTAATTTTTCATAATTTATTTATCTGTATTTATTCCTAAAATATTTGAAATGTTCATAGGTTCTTTTGTAACAGAAATCCTTCCTGACCTAACAAATTGTAACAACCCATATGGTTCCAACTCATCATATAATTTTTCAGTATCTTTTCTCCAGCCAGTTTTTTCGATTACAAAATATTCTGGTGAAACTGTAACGATGTTTGCTTGACTATTTTTAATTATTTTTTGTATATTTTTTTCGTTAAACAAGGATTTTGATTTAACTTTATATAAAGCTGTCTCTAAAAAAATAGTTTCTTCATTTGAATGATAAAATGCGGCTATGACTTCAATTTGTTTTTCTATTTGTTTTTTAACTCTTTCTACTCTAGATTTAGTAATATTAACTACTATAACAAATCTAAAAATATTTTCAATCTCAGATTGAGAAGTAGTTAAACTTTCTATACTTATATGCCGTTTAAGAAATATTGCAGAAATTCTATTTAGTAAACCAAGATTATTTTCTGTATAAACTGAAATGGTATATGTATTGTTTAATTCATTCATAATTTTTAATCTAATCTTATATCAGACACTGATGCTCCTGTTGGAATCATTGGAAAAACATTGTGTTCTTTTTCAACTAAAACCTCAAGAAAAAATGGTTTAGTAGATTTAAGCATCTTCTCTATAGAAGATTTCAGTTCATCTCTTTTGGTAACCTTTTTCGCTTCAATATGATATCCTTTTGCAATAGTTACAAAATCAGGATTCACAAGTTCAGTTGAAGCGTATCTTTTTTCAAAAAACATTTCTTGCCATTGCCTAACCATACCTAAAAAATTATTATTAAGAACAACAATTTTTACAGCACTTCCAGTTTGAAAAATTGTACCCAGTTCTTGTATAGTCATTTGATATCCACCATCTCCAATAACAGCTACAACTTCTCTTTCTGGGGCACCCATTTTAGCACCTAAAGCTGCGGGGAGTGCAAACCCCATAGTTCCTAACCCACCAGACGTAACATTAGACTTAGATTTATTAAACTTAGCGTACCTACAAGCAATCATTTGATGTTGTCCCACATCTGTAACTATTATTGCATTTCCTCTAGACGCTATGTTTATTTCTTTTATTACTTCAGCCATACTTAAACCTTCTTTAGTCGGATAAAGTTCTTCTTTTATTACTTTATCATACTCTGTTTTATATAAAGTGTGAAATTTTCCTAACCAATTTTCATGATTATTTTTATTCACAAGCTTTAATATTTCTGGAAGAGTTTCTTTTACAGTTCCTAAAACGGGAACATCAACTTCTACTGTTTTATTAATTTCTGCAGGATCAATATCGAAATGTATTATTTTGGCTTGTTTTGCATAAGTTTCCAAATTCCCAGTCACTCTATCATCAAATCGCATTCCAACAGCAATTAACAAATCGCACTGGTTAGTTAAAACATTAGGCCCATAGTTTCCGTGCATTCCAACCATTCCAACATTTAGAGGATGATCTGAAGAAAGTGCCGACAAACCAAGTATAGTCCACGCAGAAGGAATCCCTGTCTTTTCAATAAAATTTTTAAATTCAGTTTCTGCATTACCTAAAATAACACCCTGTCCAAAAACAATAAATGGCTTTTTAGCGTTATTAATTAATTCAGCAGCTTTTTTCAATTGTTTAATTGAATAATTAGGAATAGGGTTATAACTTCTAATTAAATCACATTTAGAATAAGAAAACTCCATTAATTCAAATTGAGCATCTTTAGTGATATCTATTAGTACAGGACCGGGTCTTCCTGATTTAGCAATGTAAAAAGCTTTTGCTAAAACTTCGGGAATTTCAGAAGCTTTTGTAACCTGACAGTTCCATTTTGTTATTGGAGAAGAAATACCGATTATATCTGTTTCTTGAAAGGCATCTGAGCCTAATAAATGTGAAGCAACTTGTCCTGTTATACAAACCATTGGAGTTGAATCTATTTGAGCATCTGCAATTCCAGTGACTAAATTTGTTGCACCAGGTCCTGAAGTTGCCATCACTACTCCTACTTTCCCAGAAACTCTAGCAAAACCTTGAGCAGCATGAGTTGCTCCTTGTTCATGTCGAGTCATCACATGATTTAATTTATCTTCATATTTGTAAAGCTCATCATATATTGGCATAATAGCTCCACCAGGGTATCCATAGATTAAATCAACTCCTTCTTTTAAAAGAGATTTAATAACGGCTTCTGCGCCAGATATTTTTTTTATTTTACTCATATTCTAATCGGTTACACAGCCACTAGAGGCATCAGATACACTTTTAATATATTTATATAATACTCCACTGTTAAATTTTAATTCAGGCTTAACCCAAATTGATTTTCTTTCTAATAATTCGTTCTCTGAAATATCAACATTTAAAGTATTGCTTACTGCATCGATAATTATTTTATCTCCATTTTTAATAAAAGCAATATTTCCACCGTCCTGAGCTTCTGGTGTGATGTGACCTACAACAAAACCATGTGTTCCACCTGAAAATCTACCATCAGTAATTAAAGCAACATCTTTGCCTAAACCACAGCCCATTATAGCTGAAGTTGGTTTTAACATTTCTGGCATTCCAGGACCTCCTTTTGGACCAACGTATCTTATAACAACAACATCACCTTTAACAACTAAACCATTTTTAATTCCATTATTAGCTTCAGATTCACTATCAAAAACTTTTGCTATTCCTGTGAAATCCAAGCCTTCTTTTCCAGTTATTTTTGCTACTGAACCGTTTGTTGCTAAATTGCCATATAAAATCCTAATGTGACCAGTTTCTTTTATTGGTTGATTAAAAGGTTTAATTATTTCTTGATTAATAGAAAGAGACTTAACAGATGATAAATTTTCTGAAATAGTTTTTCCTGTAACTGTCATACAATCTCCATGAAGATAATTGTTATCTAGCATATATTTCATAACAGCAGGAATCCCTCCAACATTATGAAGATCTTCCATTAAAAACTTTCCACTAGGTTTTAAATCTGCTAAAAAAGGTGTTGTTTCTGAAATAATTTGAAAATCGTCAATTGAAAATTTAATTTTAGCTGATTTTGCAATAGCTAATAAATGTAAAACTGCATTTGTTGATCCACCTAAAACAGTTATTAACCTTACTGCGTTTTCTAAAGATTTTCTTGTAATTATATCTAAAGGTTTTAAATCTTTAATTAAAAGATTCTTTACAGCTTTACCTAACTTATCACATTCATCACTTTTTTCAGAACTTATCGCTGGATTAGATGAACTGTAAGGTAGAGACATACCCATAGCTTCAATAGCAGAAGACATTGTGTTAGCTGTATACATTCCTCCGCATGCTCCTGCTCCAGGACATGCATTTTTTATAATTGCTTTGAATTCAGCGTCATCAATTTTTCCAGAAACGTTTTCCCCCCATGCTTCAAATGCAGATACAACATCAAGCT